>Ga0172370_10000159_pt1 | contig 95740 bp, 65 predicted proteins | sample LakKiv5m_FD_114538 | JGI IMG/M metagenome (GOLD analysis project Ga0172370, IMG submission 114538) | Freshwater microbial communities from Kabuno Bay, South-Kivu, Congo - kab_022012_11.5m | ecosystem: Environmental > Aquatic > Freshwater > Lake | place: Democratic Republic of the Congo...
ACGATGATTTATACACATGTTTTAAAAACAGTGATGGGCGTAAAGAGCCCGCTTGATAGTATACTTTAATAGTATGAGAGATAACCCGCAAGAATATGAGGAAATGAAAAAGAATTATTTAATTGAATCTATTACGCATGCTGCCTGTGTGATAGACAGATTTATGGCAGTATAATTAATAGTTATATGGTAGAGAAATGAAAAATAAAATTTATTTATTTGTATTTATTCTGATATTTAATAACAACATCTTTTCTCAAAGGTCAATTCCAGATGATAATTTAGCGTATCCAGTATTAATAATATTATCTGGTGGTGGTTCCGGTACTGGTTTTTTTGTTAATTCGGTTCATGGTGTATTTCTAGTAACTGCTAAACATGTTTTATTCGATCAAAACAGTAAATTACGATCAACAAACTGTGATTTAATTTCATACTCAAAGGATCCAAAGGAGAATGTTAAAAATCATTTTAGGGTTAGTCTTGGATTTATGAATGAAAATAAATTACTTAATTATAATCAGAAATATGATGTGGCGGTATTAAAAATAAGTCCCACATCCTCGCTTGATACGCATGGTTATATGAATTTATATGATAGTGTCAAGATAGTGTCAAATTCAAGTACTGGAATAGTATGCGTCAATGAAAAAAATGTTAAACGGTTTGATGATGTATTAGTTGCAAATGACATTTATATATTCGGCTATCCGACATCACTTGGGATTGCTGATGCTCCTCAATTTGATTATTTAAAACCACTTTTGAGAAAAGGTATTATAGCTGGTAAATATGATGTATTGAAAACATTAATTCTTGATTGCCCCGTATATTTTGGTAATAGTGGAGGACCTGTACTAGAGTCAACCTTTATTGGCACGGGTTATGAATTTAAAGTTATTGGTGTTGTTTCTGAGTTTATACCGTTTGCTGAAAGATGGATTAATGAAACACAGCGATATAGTAATATTAATATTAGTAATTCCGGTTACTCAGTTTGTACCTCGATGGACGTTGTATTGGAAATGTTAAAATAAGCTACCATATAACCGCTTAAAAAGGATCCGCCTAAAAGATGGCGGACAGGTTTAGTCAAGAGATAAATAAATTCCAAGAGCAACAAAAGTTGTTCTAGAAAAATAGTTCTTTACTTGGTCGTCAAGGACCACTCCCCGCAAATAAAACCGGCGGGTAAACTTGACGAAAACAATAAATATATTTCAGTCAAGGTATGGACCTTGACTGCCTAAGAACGGCAGAGAATTTTATAACTTCATAAACTTATGCAAATAGATGAGGTGACTGAAATGTTCTATGAATTTTGGTTCTGGTTTTTGTTTATTACTTGTATCTTGATTTCTATTCCACTGGTGTATACATACTGGTTATCTGAGAATAAAATTGTATCTGTAAAAATACCAAACGTTTACGGCGTTATTTATTTCGGCACATTAATCATTTCATTGTTTCTCTATAGTTGGTATATCGCTTTAATATTCTTAGCGATATCGGTATTAATTGGTGGCGTTATAGGTCATAAATTGTTTAAATGGTATATAAAAAGACCAAAAGAATTGTGGAAATTCTAAAACGTATATAACCAGCAACTCAAAGCAACCGCTTTAAGCGATGCGACATTTGTGTTGTTATAAAGATGCATATAAAAAGTTAGTTGCTCTTTAAGGTAGTTTGTTCTAAGAAATATTTTTATAAATAAAAGTTAGTTACAGTCAATTGGCATTGCTATTCTGGGCTGCCAGTTAGCGGCAACATCGTTACATGCAAAACTAATATCTAAACCGAGGAAAATGTAAATATGATAGTTAAACCAATATCACTCTTACGATTAAGTTTTATCATTGGGGTAATTGCTGATGCTATTGTTGCGATTAATTGGTTTTTAATAAGCTTAGGTTATTCCTATGCTAATATGATTTCAGCATTTCGTGGGAGTGGAGCTGATTATGAATTTGCAATGTTTATTTGCTCATTATTTATGTTTGGTTGGACTGCAATCTTATTTTGGGGTTATCTTAAACCAGAAGAAAGAAAAGGTTTATTGTTAATTACTTCATCTCTCTTATTAGTCTCAATAATTTTAGAACTAATTATGTTTTATCAATTATTGATAAGTAAAGGATTTATACTAGGCATAATATTAAGAATCGTATTAATCAGTAAGTTTTCTTTTAGTTATTTCTATTCAAAATATCGCAGTACATAAAGCAATATATTACAAGCTGTCACTGTCCAACCGTGACAGCAAGTGATTTTAACTAAACAGTCTGCTTCCTTGTTTTCCAAAACATAAATCCTCCGAACAAAAACATTACTGCACCCCACCAAATATTAGGATGTGTTTCACTAAGAACCGTTACACGTTCGGATGGAAAAATAATTTGAAATATTCCCGTTAATAAAATTATTCCGCCCATAACTAATAAAATTAGTCCTACAAAAAACCAAATTGGTTTCATTTTATGTTCAGTCATTTTATAATCTCCTTTTACCAGAATAATAAGTTTAATATAACTAATACAATCAATGCTATAATTGCAACAAACTCGGGCCGTTTAACAAACGGTAAATGCTGATCGTGTTTTTCATCAGTCAATCCTTTCACCAAACCAATCAATTCCTCTTTCGGTTTTTTCTTAGTGAAGAGACTAATTACAATTGTAACAACTGCACAAATAACCCAGGCCCACCAAGCACGCCAAAAGTTTGCCGCCATATCACTTTGAACGCCGGACATTGTAATTATACTTTCATGGAACCAGTGAAACTTTACAGCCATCCACATAAAAAATGATGAAGCCATTCCTGTTACTAATCCCCAGAAAGCACCGTTAGGTGTTATCCACCATACAAACATTCCAAGAAGCATTGTTGCAAACAGCGGCGCATTCACCCATGAGAAAATTGCCTGCATGTAATCCATAATGCTTGGAAAACTTTTTGCCCAGTATGCGGTGCCGAGAGAAATTAAAACTCCAACAATTGTAGAAACGCGTCCCATCCAGAGCAGATGTGAATCCGTAGCTTTTTTATTTAGAACAGATTTATAAATATCGTAAGTCCAAACAGTGTTAAATGCGCTGATGTTTCCCGCTTGCCCGGCCATAAATCCGGCAAGCAAAGCCGTTACACCTAACCCAACCAAACCGGACGGATAATAACGTGCGATCAAAAGAGGAAGTGCTGAATCATAATTTACTTGTCCTCCGTCTTGCAATAATTTAAATCCGCTGTTAGTATCCATCGAAAGTGCAATTGCTATTAATCCGGCAAGTATAACTAGAAACGGTAAAGCCATTTTGAAAAATGAAGCAAGCAACGGAGTCATTCTTGCAGACCGCAAATCTTTTGCTGAGAAAGCTCTCTGCACAACAAGAAAGTCTGTTGTCCAATAACCGAACGATAAAACAAAACCAAGTCCTAATACAATTCCTCCCCAATGAATTAACATTCCATTCTGCATCGGGTTGGAAGAAGTTGACCAAAGAGTTGTAAATGAACCTTGGGAACCGAATTCATTTATCCTTGCCATAATTTCTTTTAAACTTCCGATCTCAAGAATTCCAAAAATGGAAACAAGAAATAATCCGAACCAGATCAAGAAGAATTGAATTATCTCTGTAAAGATTGCAGACATCAATCCGCTTAATCCAACATAACCGGCAACGGTAATTGCAGATGCCCACATTGCGTAATCCCAATTCCAGCCGAGAAATGTATGAAGCACAAGAGCCATAGCATAAAGATTAATTCCGGAAACAAGAAGTGTCATAATCGCAAAAGCGATTCCGTTTAACACTCTTGTCTTTTCATCGAATCTTAATTTTAAATAACCCGGCACGGATTTGATTTTACTGCTGTAATAAAACGGCATCATGTAAACGCCGAGAAATACCATTGCGGGAATTGCGCCGATCCAATAAAAATGAGCGACATACATTCCATACTTAAAAGTATTTCCGGTCATTCCTAAGAGTTCGAGAGCACCGAGATTTGCAGAAAGAAAAGCGAGTCCGGCTACCCATGAAGAATTTTTTCTTCCGGCAAGAAAAAAATCTTCTTCATTTTTTGTGAATCTTCGTAGATACCACCCGATGCCGAGAACAAACGCAAAGTAGATCAGTATAATTATCCAATCTATAAATGTTAGTCCGATTGCCTGCATAGAAATGTTCCTTATAGTATTAAATATTTTAATTAAGATTTAACAAACTTATGCCGCTCCTAACGGAGCTATTAAAATGCCATGCCTACCTTATTATTAATATGTCGTGCCTATGGATCTATTAATATATCGTGCCTAAAGGCACTAACTATAGATTATAAATCTTTATTCATTTAGCCCCGTAGGGGCGAAATCTAGATAACAAAACATACAATAAAAACATCAGCTCCGTTGTAGAGAAATTACAAACAGATTGCTCAATCAAGATAGTACGACTATATCACTATTTATATAATGTTTATTAAAGAACATTTAATGATTTATTTAACCAGCCCCGTAGGGGCGAAATCTAGATAACAAAACATACAATAAAAACATCAGCTCCGTAGGAGCGGCATAAACTCAATCGATCCAATCAAATAAATATTTTTCATCAAATCCAATTTCAAAAAGTTTTAGCAATTTATAGTACTCTTCTTTAAACGTCTTTTTAGCATGATGTTTCTCTTGATTCAAAATATAATTAATTACTGTTCCCTTTTGTGAATGCGCATATGAAAATGCACCGTAACCTTCCTGCCAGTTAAATTTTCCTTTTATATATTTTTTCTCATTAATGAATTTACTAGAATTTGATTTTATCACTCTGACTAGATTTGCTAATTTTTTATCAGGATTCAAAGATATAAAAATATGTATATGATCACCGATACCGCCAATGGCTAGTAATTTTTGTTCTTCGTTTTTAATTATACCAGCAATGTATTTGTATAATTCATCTCGAAATTCTCTACGGATTAGATTAACTCTTCCTTTAACTGAAAATATAATCTGTATGTACATTTGTGAATATGTGTTTGCCATAATTTATACCGCTCCTAACGGAGCTTGATTTAATATTATCCTATTAATTATTCTACCAAAATATCGTGCCTACGGCACTACCAAGATATCGTGCCGATGGCACTTATTAAAACAATTCTAAAATAAATATCCACCAATTGAACTTACGTATTTTACTATTTCTTCTCGGGTTTAAATAATCCTTTTTCTATTGAATCGATAAAGCATATATCAATTAGAACTTTGTCAGCAGGCAATACCAAGATACAGTGCTGATGGTGCTTTGTATATAATTTATTTCTTTGAATCTTTCAATTTTTAAGTTAGTCCCGTAGGGACATAATATTTATTGGCCGACAGAACTTTAAACAATTTAGCTCCGTAGGAGCGATATTAATGGTTCAGCAATTTCTTAAATCATTTATTAGTAAAAACATTTCTTATTTCTTCTTGGGTTTAAACAATCCTTCTTCGATTGATCCGCTAAAGCAAAGTTTTATTAATTCGTCATCGGCCAGATTCAATGAACGAAGAGATTTTGTACTAACAATTTTGTTGTGCTTAATTGTGTAAAGATAATCGCCAATAAATTCAAGGTCATCATCGGTCGTCATCCAATTGTATTTATCAAACTTGGAAAGATTAACCGGATTAGAATACGTGCGTAAGGATTTTTCACCAATAGTGTTAAAATAAAAATCGAAGAAAGACATTACCAATTCCCGTAAAGTGCGGTAAACAGGTTCTCTAAAACGTAAAACTGTAGTGTTTGATTTTGCAACCGCTCCTAAACAATTATTTTGTTTATAAATTGCAATTACATGGTCATCATCATTTTCAGCAACAAGATCAACGATAAGCGGTTTATGTCCCATTGTTCTTAAAACTGCAGCAGCGAAAAGAGCTCCTTCAAAACAGTTTGCAGTTTTTTCTTCAAAAACTTTTCTTGGGGATTTTGTTACATATTCTGAATTGTATTTTAAATCATTTAGGAAGGTTTGTATATCAATCGGTTTTTTAAATTGTTTTAGAAACATCCATTCTTTTTTTATCATATTCCTGTCGGATAAATTTATTACTAATATAATTTACTGTACTCTTTCTGCAAAATTCTGCTGATTGGACCGGGTTTTAAATCTTTTACATTAGTCCCTTCAATTTCAATTACTGGTGTTACTTCTGCCGTGGTACTTGTTAAAAATATTTCGTCGGATTTAGTTAATTCGTCAATAGTAAAGTTTCTTTCAGTAAAAGAAATTCCATTTCCGATGCATAAATCAAGAACAACTTTTCTTGTAATACCGGGTAAAATAAAATTACTTAACGGCGGTGTGTATAATTCTCCGTTTTTCACAAAGAAGATATTTGTCTGTGTTCCTTCTGTAATAATTCCGTTTCTGTGCCAGACAATTTCCGAAAGTCCTTTTCTAACTGCTTTGTTTCTTGTTAAAATATTTGCAAGAAGCGAAGTTGCTTTAATATTACAACGCAGCCATCTGATATCTTCTTCCAGACCAATCTTTACTCCATTTTTCATTTCTTCTTGTCTTGCATGATATTTCTCCACATACATAAAAACTGTCGGCTCCATTTCATCATCAAAATAATGTCTGCGCGGAATATGATATCCTCTTGAAATTTGTATGTACCCGATTGAAACTTCATCAGTAAGATTATTCAGTTTCATGAGTTCATTAAGATTTGATTCAATACTATCTAATTTATTATAAGGAACTCCGATCTCTTTTAGGCTGTTTTTCAAACGATCTAAATGCAGCTCTGTCTTAAAAAATTTTGAAGGATAATATCTGATTACTTCATACACTCCATCTCCGAATTGAAAGGCTCTGTCAAAAGGAGAAATAGCTACTTCTTTTAAATCTAAAAACTTGTCGTTATAAAATACCAGCATACTATACCGGACTTTAATTGTGTAACATTGTATTAATTATTCAATCCTAAGAATAAATTAAGCTATACTTGATTATAAATTCAAATGGTTTGTTCATAATTTTATGAACGGGTTATCTTATACGATCGGTGGATGGAGTTTCAATGTTAACAAAACAATTGAGTTTTGTATCGGAAAAAGTTAATTATAGATAGAAAAATTAACGGTGAAATAATGGAATTGGCAAAAGTTGAAGGAACAATTGTCTCCACTGCAAAATCGGAAAAACTTCTCGGCTACAAATTGCTTTTACTTAATCTAATTAATCCGGATATGAGTACATCAAATAATTATGTTGTTGCAGTTGATGCTGTTGGTGCCGGAGAAGGAGAAGTAGTTATTGTAGTGCGCGGCAGCTCTGCACGGCAAGCTGAAAAACTTACAAATGTTCCAACCGATTCAAGCATTGTAGCAATTGTAGATTCAGTTGAGTTTAAAGGTAAGGTTGTTTTTAGAAAAAGTTGAGCGATTTATGAAACTCGGAAGAATTCAAGGGAAAGTCTGGGCAACAGCAAAAGATCCTAAACTGAATAATTGCACATTGTATATTCTTCAGCCTGTTGATGAAGGTGAAAATCCAATTGGTATGGCGCAAGTTGCAGTTGATACAGTTAGTTCCCGTGAAGGCGATTTAGTTTACTGGGTTGGCGGAGCCGAAGCAACATTCATCTCTCCTGATAGACAAGTACCAAGTGATGTTACAATTGTCGGATTAGTAGATAGACTGGATTTAAAAAAATTATGATCCTCTGCAAAGTAATAGGAAGTATTGTTTCTACTATTAAACATGAGTCTTATAGAAACAAAAAAATTATGATTGTCCGACCTATTACTCCTGACGGTAAAATTAAATCCGGAACTATGATTGCAATAGATACTGTCCGTGCCGGGGAAGGAGATACTGTTCTTGTTATGTCCGAAGGAAGAAGTACAATGGATATTCTTGAATTAAAAAATCGCGAGCCGTTAAGAAGTATAATTGTTGGTGTTGTTGATAGGATTGATACAATTTCGAATCAACTGCAGATATGAAAAATCAAACAAAATCTTCTCTGTAAGGAGTAAACACATCAACTAACATACTATCTTCTAATGCCGCAACACCGTGGTCAAGATTTGGCAGCACAAGAAATACATCGCCTGCTTTCATGATTTTCTTTTCATTATTTATACTAACTTCAAACGAACCTTTTACTATATAACTAATTTGTTTGTGCGGGTGTTTATGAATGTTTGCTGCGGCATCTTTCTTAAATTCAACAGCTACAAGCATAATATCTTTTTCGTAACCCAAAATTTTTCTTCTAATCCCTTCACCGAATTTTTCCCATTTGTAATCTTCGTTATAAATAAATCCCGTCATTCCAAATTGATTTTCCATGAATTTTTCCTTTATTAAATGTTGGAAGCCGCATCTTTATCTAAATACCAGCTTAAATTACCATCAACTGGTTTAATATATGATGACGGAAATAATTTTGAATTTTCTGATGAATGTAAAATATCCGCTAATATTTTAGACTTGTTTTCGCCGGTAACAAAAAAAATAATTTGAGATGAGTTATTTATTATTGTTCCCGTTAGTGTTATTCTTTTCTGAAATGTTTGCGGATGAACTGCTGTCTCACAAATCTTATCTGATCTGAGCAAGTGAAGCTGATCGGGAAAAATTGATGCTGTATGACCGTCGCTTCCCATTCCCAGTATTGTTAAATCAAATGACGGTAAATTATTTCTTTCAGGAACATATTTTTTTATAATTAAAGAATACCTCTCAGCTTCTATCGAAGGATCATTTTCACCTTGAATCCTAAATATGTTTTCAGCGGGTACTTGAATTTTGTCAAGCAGATATTGTTTTGTCATTCCGTAATTGCTGTCGTTGTCGGTTGGGACTACACACCTTTCGTCCACCCAGAAAAAATAAATGTTATTCCAATAGACCTTCTCTTTATATTTTTCAACAAGTTTGTTAAAAAATATTTGTGGAGTATTACCGCCCGAAATTGCTACATATAATTTCTTGTTGATGTGATAATAATCATCACTCAAATTAAAAAAGGCTTCAGCTAAACCTTCAGCAACACTTTCCACAGTAGAAAATATTTTTATTTCTGGGTTTATTGAGGTCATTAATTGTAAAAGTTAGTAAAGTAATTCGAAAGTATTAAAGCTCACAATAATTTCCATCATCAGCTAGATTTTTACATGGATAACGCCACGTTTTTTCTTCCTTAATCAGATCATCGGCTATGTCTGGTCCCCATGTTCCGGCCGGATATCCGTGGATTTTTATGTTACGATTATTCTCCCAAGCTTTCTGAATCGGTTCAACAAATTTCCATGCAGCTTCAACTGCATCTGCTCTGGTATACAAAGTTGAATCACCCACCATCGCATCATAGAGAAGTCTCTCGTATGCACCGGGAACATGAACGTTTGATAAATCCGAATAGTGAAAATCCATATTTACATTTTTAACTTTGAAACCTGCACCGGGAACTTTCATTCCAAACTTTAATAGAATTCCTTCGTCCGGTTGGATACGAATTATAAGTTGATTACTTGAATTATCTTGCTCTTCCAGCGAAAACAAATAATGCGGGGTTGGTTTGAAATGAATTACAATTTCTGTAACACGTGTGGGTAGTCTTTTGCCTGCGCGGATATAAAAAGGTACGCCGCCCCATCTCCAATTATCAATGTAAAATTTTATTGCCACAAATGTTTCTGTACGTGATTTCGGATTAACGCCCTTTTCGTTTCTGTATCCGTTAATATTTTCACCTTTTACTTTTGAAGAAATATATTGACCGCGAATAACATATTTATCAACATCTTCTTCCTTAAAAGGACGGAGTGATTGAAATACTTTTAATGTTTCATTCCGGATTGAGTTTGAATCAAATGTTGAAGGCGGTTCCATTGCAGTTAATCCTACCATCTGCAATAAATGATTTTGAACCATGTCTCGAAGAGCCCCCGATGAATCATAATACCCGCCACGATTTTCAACTCCAATACTTTCTGCAGATGTTATTTCGACATGTTGAACATAATTTCTATTCCATAGCGGTTCGAATATTCCGTTGGCAAATCTTGTAACTAATAGATTTTGTACAGTTTCTTTTCCCAGATAATGATCTATTCTGTAAATCTGTTCTTCGTTAAATGATTCGTGTAATTTTAGATTTAATTTTATCGCCGAGGTCAAATCATAACCAAAAGGTTTTTCAAGGATTAGTCTTCTAAATCCACCTACTTCTTTTTGAAGTCCCACCGCTCCAAGATTTCCAGCTATTTGTTCATACAAAATCGGCGGAGTTGCAAGATAGAACAAATAATTCCCGCCAATTTTATGTTCAAATTCAAGCGATTCTAACTTTGTTTTTAATTTTTCAAAATCTGAAACGATCTCTGTATTAATAGAAATATAATTTAATTTTTTAATGAATTGTTGAAGAGTGTCATTGTTTAAATCCTTTTCGCCGGAAAAATCCCTAACGCCAACTTCCATTTTAGCGCGGAAACTATCATCAGTCATTTCTGTTCTTCCAACACCTAGAACAAGAAATTTATTAGGTACAAGATTTTGTTTTTGTAATTCAAAAATTGCGGGAATTAACTTCCTGTTGGTAAGATCGCCCGAAGCGCCAAAAATTACTAAAATACAATCGGCCGGTTTTTCCATTACTTCTTTTTCTTTCATACTATATATAGATTAATAGATTTTTATTTATAAATAGCTTTTTACAATCAGAGCTGAAGCTTCACCTCCACCGATACATAGAGAAGCTAATCCGTATTTTGAATTTCTTCTTTTCATTTCATAAAGAAGTGTTGTTAAAATTCGCGCACCGCTAGCACCTATTGGGTGTCCTAATGCAATTGCCCCGCCGTTAACATTTACATTGTCGGTACTGAGTCCGACTAATTTATTAACAGCTAAACTAACAACTGCAAATGCCTCGTTAATTTCATACAGATCAATATCCGAGTGTTTCAGATTTGCTTTTGCTAATGCTTTATTAATTGCATCGGCAGGAGCTGTTGTAAATTGTACCGGTGCTTTTGCAGCAGAGCTTTGTGAAATAATTTCCACCATCGGTTTAACTCCAAGCTCTTTTGCTTTTTCTTCACTCATTATTAAAACTGCTGCAGCGCCATCATTTATTTTTGAGGCGTTGGCTGCAGTTACTACTCCATCCTTGTCAAATGCCGGGCGGAGTGTTGGTATCTTTTCAAAATTTACTTTTCCGGGTTCTTCATCTTTAGTTACAATTATTTCACCGCTTTTACTTTTTACTTTTGCGCCAACTATTTCTTCATCAAATTTTCCTTCTTTCTGTGCACTCAAAGTTCGTTGGTATGATTGAATTGCATAATCATCCAAATCTTTTCTTGTGAAGTTAAATTCCTTTGCACTTGCTTCAGCACAATTACCCATGTGAATATTGTTGTAGACATCAGTAAGACCATCAACAAGAATAGTATCATAAATTGATGAATTACCCAAGCGATATCCATTCCTGGCATTTTGTAAAACGTAAGGAGCGTTAGTCATACTTTCCTGTCCGCCTGCAATAATTACGTCTGCGTCTCCGCACGTTATTGCCTGATGAGCGAGCATAACGGCTTTCAATCCGCTGCCGCACATTTTATTAATTGTTAAACATTCTGTTCTTTCAGGAAGACCGGCAAATAATGCGGCTTGACGCGCGGGAGCTTGTCCCAATCCTGCTGTTAATACATTACCCATAATTACTTCATCAATTTTTGATGAATCTATTTTTGATTCATCTAACAATGATTTAATTACAATACTCCCCAATTGTTGCGCACTAAAACTGCTTAATGATCCGTTAAATGATCCGATTGCCGTTCTTTTTGCATGTGTGATTACAACTTTTTTCATTTTTAGACTCTATAATTTAATTTTAATTGAAGTTTCGACTTACTGTAATCAAAGTTACTATATATAAATATCATTTTGAAGAAGTTAAAATAATAAAGTAATCATGTTGCATTATATCTTAACATTTGGTGTTAGATAAAAGCTTAAATAATAATTTATTATGAATAAAAGGGTAAAAAAAGTAATTATATTACCATATAAACTCATTTTGTTTGACTCAAAAAACTAATAAATTCAATAATCAAAATAACAAAGGATCAAAATATGCAGCTATATAAATGCTTTACCATAGTAATATCACTTCTATTAATTCTTACAGCTACAACAATTGCACAACAAGATAGTAAACCAAGACTGAGTCTTAAGGCAAGCGTTACTCAAAGAATTGGTGTTGATAATGATATTACAATCATTTACAGCAGGCCTGGTGTTAAAGGAAGAAAAATTTGGGGCGGTCTCGTTCCTTTTGGTTTGGCTCCCGGTAATAAAAATTCCAACAATAATCCTTTTCCATGGAGAGGCGGTGCCAACGAAAATACTATAATTGAATTTAGTAAAGATGTTACTGTTGAAGGCAATAATTTACCTGCCGGCAAATACGGGCTTCACTTTATTCCCGGAGAAAAAAAATGGATAATTATTTTTAGTAAGAATAATTCAAATTGGGGAAGCTTCACATATGATCAGAAAGATGATGCACTTAGAATTACTGTTACAGCCGTTAAAGCCCCTTTTGAAGAATGGCTTACTTACGGCTTTGATGATTTAAACGGCAATTCTGCAACAGTTTTTTTGAAATGGGAAGAATTAAAAGTCCCATTTAAAATTGCAACGATCAAATAAAAAAAATTCTTGGCGTTTTGAAATTTCAATCCAAAATAGAATAATTATGCGGTTATAAATGAGACAAAGTTTATTTACGCTTAAGCAAGATATTGTTGAAGTTGGCAAAAGAATGTATTCACGCGGCTATGTTGCCTCGAATGACGGCAATATAAGTGCACGTCTGGATGATAATAAATTTTTAGTTACTCCCTCAGGTGTTAGCAAAGGGTCTATGAAACCCGAGGATTTAATTGTAGTTAATATTGACGGGAAAGTTTTATCGGGAATGAAGAAACCTTCTTCCGAAGTTTTTATGCATCTCCAAGTTTATAAAGATAGACCCGATGTCAACAGTGTTTGCCATGCCCATCCTCCGTATGCAACAGGATTTGCAGTTGCCGGAATACCATTAGATAAATGTATTCTTCCCGAAGTAATTATAACGCTAGGGTCAATTCCGCTTATTGAATACGGCACTCCCGGTACTGAAGAACTTTACCGCCCTGTAACAAAATTGTTAAAAGATTACGATGCATTCCTTCTTGCAAATCACGGCGCACTTACAATCGGAACAGATGTAATTAATGCTTATCACAAAATGGAAACGGTTGAACACTTTGCACACATAGCATTTGTTGCCCAGCAGCTCGGTTATCCCAACACTTTAAATAAAGAACAAGTGGAAAAGCTTAAAAGTCAAAGAGAGAAATTTGGAATAAGAACTACTGTGGGCTGTGTTTCTAAAGAAGAAGACTCCCGCTCTGCTGGAAAAACTGAGCTATCAAAAGTGATGGATGACGAGCTTATAAAAAAATTGACTGATGAGGTATTAAAACAAATTCATAAATAAATATTTATAGATTCATTTTTTTAAGTGTTTGATTAACTCGCCGATTGAATGAACTTCAACTATTTGTGAATTATGATTAAGCTGCCAAATTAATTTTCCGTCTTTATTTTCAATTTGAATTGAACCATCTGATTTTTCGCTGTTATCTGTCGCAATTCCAATTCTTTCAAGCGCCCGCTCTGTCCATATTACATCAAGTTTATTTCCTTTAACTTGAATCCTAGTATCAGCAGTTCGGTTCATTTTAAATATTCCACGTTGAGGATGGAACTTAATTTCTTTTTTATTAAATGCTTTTTCAAAATGTCCGTTCAATACAAGATCTTCCGGAGAACCGACTTCTATTTTTTGATCTTTCGATATGAGCCAAATTATATCGGCAGTTTGTAATGCAAGATCGAGATCATGAGAAGAAAAAATAATGGACTTATTAAATTGTTTAATCAAAGATCTGAGCATACTTAAAATTTCAATTCTTGTCGGTATATCTAGAAATGCAGTTGGTTCATCTAAAAGAATTATGGAAGTATCTTGGGCGAGAGCTCTTGCAATCATAACCTTCTGTTTGAATCCGTCGCTTAGCTCGTTAAACATTTTTTCTTTGTAAGAAGATAGGCCTGTTATTTCCAAAACATTATTGATTACCATATGATCCTTCCCGCTTAACATTCCAAGCCAATTGTTATGCGGATACCGGCCCATACTTACAACCGAATGAACCGACACTTCTCCAATATTTAAATTTTCAGTAAGGACAATGCTAAGAACTTTTGCAAGCTGTGATCTTTCATACGAGCTGATTGATTTTCCATTTATAAAGAAATCACCTTTAATTGGTTTCTGAACACCGGTTAATGTTCTTAACAGTGTTGATTTTCCAAAACCGTTTTGCCCGAGTAGGCAAATTAATTCCCCGTTTTCTACCGATAGATTTAAATGATCAAGCAAAATGTAAGCGTCGGATTTTTTTCTTTTGTATCCAACGGCTAAATCTTTTGTATATAATATTTTTGAAGATTCAATCATATTATTCCATTGCAAAAGAGTGTTTAACCTTTCTCTGCTGAATAATAATCCAAATTACTACCGGTGCACCGACAAGTGATGTTACTACGTTTATCGGAATCGTTTGTTCGTGCCAGATTAATTGTGAGATAATATCGCAAAGAAGAGCAAGGATACTTCCCACGAGACAGACTGCCGGAATTAATATTTTATGATCGAACTCACCTAAAGTTTTTCTTGTAATATGAGGCACAGCAATACCGATAAAAGCAATCGGACCGCAGAACGCAGTAATAACACCGCCAAGAATTCCTACTGCAATAACAATCAATAATCGTATTGCTTTTATATTGACACCCATACTGACAGCATAATTTTCTCCTAGTAAAAGTAGGTTCAGTGGTTTTGATAGAATGAAAGCTATGATAAGACCGGTTAAAATAATTGGGATGAGAAGAAATAAATCATTCCAGATTACATTTCCAAAATTGCCCATGCCCCAAATTACGTATCCTTGCAGATTTTCGGGCGAACTAAAATATTTCAATATGCTTTCCAGCGCTCCGATTATATATCCAAGCATCAAGCCGAAAATAAGTAACGTAATATTGCTGCTAACTTTTTTTGAGACAAAAGTTATTAATAATAAAATCACCGCCGCGCCAATTCCTGCGGCGATTGTAATACCAATTTTATTTAATAAGCCGCTTAAGAAAAGTATATTTATTCCTATCGAACCGGCAGTTAATACAACCAACGCAACACCAAAGCTTGCGCCTGAACTTATTCCAAGAACAAAAGGATCCGCCAAAGGATTTCTAAAAAAAGTTTGCATTAATAATCCGCTAACCGAAAGAGCGCTTCCTGCCAAAATTGCTGTTATAGCTTTCGGAATTCTAAATTCTATTATTATTGTATCCCAGACGGAATTTCCGGAGAATGAACCGGTTAGTATGTTCAATGCTTCACTTATAGGTATTCTTACTGAACCAAGAACTATATCAAAGAAGAAAGATAATCCCAGTAACAAAAAAAGAAATGCTGCAATAATTTTTTTTCTTTTAGTTATAGACATTAACTATTCCGAAATTCTTTTATAATATTTCAATTTATATTCCGGTAAAAGTTCCGGGTGAAATATTTTTATAAGATCACTTAATACCAAATCGCAATTGATTACACCCGTTTCCCAGTATTCATAAAAACCGAATTTATTTAATGAAGCGTTGTTGTTATAAATATTTTTCGTGCGGAATGCTTTAAACTTAGAATTGCGCGGGTCATTTTTTAGAACATCACTCAGCTTAACCCAAAAAAATACATTCAACCAGAAGTCGGCATCATGAGCTTTCTCAAAAATCTGTTCATAATTCAGTTTAAGGCTTCCAATAGATTGATCTTGTTTCCATAAATACTCAGCTCCCGCATCATTCAATAATTTCGACATATAACTATTTCCGCCGGGTTCATACCAAACTCCTCCTAATTCCACTTCGGTAAACACTGTAGGTTTGTATGAAATATTTTGAGTTAGCTTTGTCAGTTTGATATAATGTTCGGCAATGCCGTTAAAAATTTCATTCGCTTCTTTTTCCTTATCGAAAAATGCTGCTATAAATTTTATCCATTCAGCTCTTGCTAAAGGAGAATTTTCTAGATGAAATGTTCCGGATGCAATATGAATTCCATTTTGAATAAGTTTTGGATCGCCATCCACATTTGGATTGCCGTTACCGTACGTGAATAATAAATCCGGTTTGAGACTAAAAACTTTTTCAATATTCAGACTGCGTGAATCGCCGACTTCTGTAATTTTTCCATTATCAATTAATTTCCATGCATTAGCGGAACAAATATATTTCGAATTATCTACAGCAAGAATTTTGTCTGTTAAATTTAGCTTATCAAGAAATCCAACATATATAGAAGTTAAAACGATGGCTGAGTTAATTGGCGTTCTAATTATTTGTGCGTGTTCATAGCCTTGGGGAATTTTAACATTTTTAGGAAGTAGGAGATACTGAAATATTTCTTTTCTATTTATATCAGGTGAAAATACATTTATAACTTTTGCACTATCCAGATATTTTATTTCAAAACTTTTAGAATATTCTATCTTTAACTGATCTTTATAAATTGACGTGTTGTTCTGATTATTTTTTACACTGTTGTTTGAAGTATTTGAATCAGCACAGGAATTAAATAAATAAATAATACCAATAAAGATTACTATTCTAATATTTCTAAAAATATTCATATGATTAATAAACAATTAATGAATTCAAAAAATTGCTCGGGTATGAATTTTAAGAAGGATTTAAGAACGGTATTGAGATATAAATCATTCTTAGCTTTTTACCCGAAAGCATTCGATTAAATAATAACGGCAGGTCTTCTGACTCGCTTCCTTTTACCGGCCTTCACATTCCTTATTAGGAACATTGACCAAGGTTGGTAAACAGTTCAATGAAGCTTACAGCAGCGGGTACTGTTAAGGATTTTCACCTTATTCCCTTTTAACTCAATTGCAAGAAATGCAATTGACGACCATTATTTGTATGCGTAATATATATTTATCTTGTTCTTGGAACAAGCACAACAATTTCAATTTACTTTAACAATACCATTTTACCAGTTGCTGAGTATTCCCCGGCTTGTATTCTGTAAAAATAAATTCCGGATGTTAATTGATTTTCATTAGGGATTTTACCGGCATCAAATGTTATGTTATACTCGCCAGGTTGCTGTTCTTCATTAACTAAAATTGTAATTTCTTTTCCAAGAATGTCGTACACTTTTAGCTGCACATTACTTATTGAAGATAATTGATAGCGTATAATAGTTGTTGGGTTAAATGGATTCGGAAAATTTCCTTCTAATTTGAATTCAGTTGGTATTTTTTTTTTATCATTTACATCAGAAGGATCAGATGAAGGGAAGAAAATGTCAGGGTTTGAGAGAATCCTTTTCACATCAGGATCTGCCATGAAAAGATTCCATAGTAATTGCGAACGGTAATTTTCAATCATACAGATTATTGGTCCCTGATCAATTGCAAGGTAATCATCGTTGAACCAAAGCTGGCTTACATTGAATGCATCTTTAAATCCGAAGTCTCCCCAAACTCCACTTCTGTAAGTTCTATAAAAATGTTTAATTGCATTTAAAGCTAAGTTTTCAGTTTGATATAAGAAGTATGGCATTGAACTAATAGCAGCAGTTGGTGCAATTGTACCATTATCATTTCCCGGTTCATGAGCCATATATCCCCCGGCACTGGGAATACTATTACTTGCAGTTAACCCCCAGCAATTTTCATTGTACCCGGCATAACCTTTTGGATTTTCAATACAGTATGCGCGATTGATCATTGTCTGATTAAAATTGTTTACAAAATAATTTGCATAAAGATCGCGTTTGCCCCGAGGATCAAATCCAAGATATGAATAATGGGTCCAGAATAAAGGACCGCCGTAATTTGTTCCGACTTGTAGTTGATAACCGTATTTTGGCTGACCAGTATATCTAATATTAGGGTTATTACCTTCATTTCCCCAACCACTGCGATAATAATTTTTTAGTATGGGGTGAGTTGGGGAAGCAACAGCAAGGAAATAAGTAATCATTGTTTCACTCCAACCATGAAAGAGAAAAGATCCACCTTCGGGAATATTAAATTGATAAGTTGGCGACCAATTCCAATATAAACCGTTTGAACCACCTCTATAAAAGTCCCAGTCAATTCCTTCCCAAATCTGTGTAATTGTATCTCTAATTAATTTTTCATCGTTGTTTTGTAAATTGAAGTATTGCTTTGCAGCAAGAAGTCCTTGAATCATGAATGATGTCTCAACAATATCTCCGCCATCTTGGTAATTTCCAAACTTAACTACTTTACCTGTTGAACCGTTAAACCAGTGCGGAAAAGCTCCGTGGAATTTATCAATCTTTGTTGCAAGGAAATCCACAATCTTTTTCATCCTTTCAACCCCATCGGCACGTGAAATAAATCCTCTGTGTATTCCGACAACAATAGCCATCACTCCAAAACCACCGCCGCCAATTGTATTTGTAACGTCACTTTCATTCGGCTGCCAGCGTTCCCGTGCGATTCCGGAATTCGGGTCCCCCCAATCCCAGAAATATCTTAATGTTGCACGCTGGGTCATATCAAGAAACTCATCATCAGTCATTTGATGAGTTAATGTTGTTACCTCATTACTTTTTGTTGATTCATTATTAGATTGATCGTACGCAGTTATTTTATATTTATTAGTTACGGAAGTATTGCCTATCCATTCAGAAAAAAATGATCTGTATTTTTTTACGACTGCTAAAAATTGATAAGTTGAACCATCCCATTTGTAAATTTTATAGCCGGCAAGATCGCTCTCTGTGTTAGGCTGCCAAATTAAATCAATATGAAGTTCGTAAGAGATTGATTGAAATCCCAGAGGTGTTGCCGGAGGAGTTATATCCTGAGCAAAACTAAGCTGCATGGTTGTAAATACAAAGACAGCAAGTAAATAAAAAACTTTCTTGTTCATAATAATCATTCCTCTATTTTACCGTTATATCCGTTGATTGCCAAGGTTTGTTTAGTGAAATTAATTTCTATTTATTTTTAAATCCGAGCCGTACTAATCCTTTTTTAACAATCGGATCTTTCATAAAATATTTCCAGACAAATCCGTTAAAGTAATTTTCAATCATTATAATAATTGGACCCTGATCAAGTCCTAAGTAATCTTTATCGTACCAATTCAAAGTAGGATTAAATGCATCTACAAAACCGTACTTGCCCCACAAACCTTTCGAACCGTATTTATCATTCATGTTCATTAAAGCTGGAATGGTAATCTCAGGTGCAAATGGAATTGAACCGCCCGTGGCAGTCGGTGCAATCGTTCCATCATCAAACGTCGAGTCGGGTCCGGAAGTTCCGCGTGCTGAATAGCCCCAATATTGTTTACCGTTATAATTTTTATCAGGTCCATCACATGCTGTCAATCCCCAAGTTAAAGAATCGTATCCATTCCAGTTATTAAAATTCATAAGAGCATACTCACGCTGAACATAAGTTGCGCGCCGTGAATTCTCGAAATAATCTATTCCCTTCTTTTGCATATAACTGTCAATCAATCTGCGTCCGTCCAACCATAGAAAAGAAAATTGATGAATGAACATGGAAGGAAATACAACATGACCTAATTTTTCACTATAAGGTTTTCTCCATTGATATGTTTTTAACCAAGTGTCATATCCCTTCTCAACATCAGGCATATCCATACCGGCTGAAATAATATATAAGAATAGTGCTTCTGTGTAACCCCACCAGCCAAGTTTGTTAAATCCTCCTTTTAGATCCCACCCGAGTGAAATTGTATTTGCGTATTGACCTGTTGCAGGCATTGTAAAAAATTTCCAGTCAACTCTTTTCAAAAGCTTTGTTGATAATTCTCTAATTTGTTTCTCTTTTTCATCGTTGCCATTATAATATTGCCGTGCAAAAATAATTCCGCAATAAAGTAATCCTGAATCAATTGATGAAAGTTCACAATTCCAAAATCGCTTACCGGATTTCATATCAAGAAAGTGATAGTAAAAACCTTTATAACCAGTAGCTAACAATTCAGTACTTTGTTCCGAATTCCAGAAAAAATTTAACATTGCAAGTGTGTATCGAACTGACTGTTCCCGTGTTATCCAGCCTTTTTCAGAACCTATTGCCCAGATCGGAACAGCAAAACCGACTGCCGCAATTGTTGCCGGTGATCCATCTGTGGAACGGTCTTTCACCAGTCCGTTTACGGGATTAATTTCATTAATGAAGTAGAGAAATGATTTGTATTGTAAAGTATCAAGAAATGCTTTCTCTTTTTGAGTGAGTTTGTATTCTATTTTATTATACGGGAGATATTTCAAATCACGGGATTGGCATACCACATTTGAAAAAAATCCGATTAGCAACAAACAAATTAATTTTTGCATTGAACAACTTTAACAATTCTAATAGTAAAGATAAGATAAGTTTGGAATTTATATTTGATAACTTTTTACGATTAAGATTTTATTTAAATTAATTCTAAAAATTTTAAGTGGTCAAAAAACGCAATAAAAACAAGCCTCCGAGAGACATTTAAGAGGAGAAATTTGTAAGTTTCGATGTAAATTAATTTTGATTGAGTAATCATTCGGAATGTTAGAGCATGTTAATAATTAAAAATTTTTCGATAAAATTTATTCAAATCATTCTTTTTCTTCTATTATTGTTCCGGACCAATTTCTTTGCACAAACTCTCGAAGACCGAATTACCGATATTATTTCAAAAATGACTCTTGAAGAAAAATTTCTACAGCTTCATAGACAAGGAGATATGAATACTGCAGATAACACCCGCTTAAATATCCCGGGATTTGTAATGTCTGATGGACCACACGGTGTACGAAATGGATTAGCAACTTCATTTCCAGTTGGAATTGGGTTGGCAGCCACATGGGATGTTGATCTTGTTTATAGAGTTGGCAAGGCAATGGGAGAAGAATTTCACGCAAAAGGAATTCATCAAATGCTTGGACCATGCTTGGATTTATGCCTAGATCCCCGCAACGGTAGAACTCCTGAAACGGGCGGTGAAGACCCTTATCTTAATGCAATGATAAATACTTCAATAGTTCAAGGTGTTCAATCAACGCCAACAATTGCAACTACAAAACATTTTTATACAGAGTACAGACAAAACGGAAGAACAACAAATAACTATGCACTCAGTAACCGGATGCTGCTTGAACATCACGGTTTGCAATTTCGAGAAGCTATTCAAATTGGCGGAATTATGAGTGTTATGAGTTCCTATAATTCACTCAATGGGAAAAGTGCTGCAAAAAATCCTACACTGCTTACAACTGCTCTTAGAACTAAATGGGGATTTCCATATTACGTTGTAAGTGATTGGTGGTCAATTTATTCGAATCCGGATGAAGCAATAAAAGCCGGATGCGATCTTGAAATGGGTTCGAATCTTTATGCAGATACAACCAATGGTTTACCTGGTCTTGTCAAAAGCGGAAAGTTAACTGTTGAAGATATCAATAATGCCGTGCGAAGAGTTTTAAGAACAAAAATATTATCAGGTATGATGGATTACTATCCCCCCGGCGATCCGAGCGACGTTAATAGTCCCGCACATCAAGCTTTGTGTTTGGAAGCCGGTAAAAAAGGAATTGTGCTTTTAAAAAATCAAGACAACATTTTACCGTTAGACAAGAATACAATCAGAACAATTGCAGTACTCGGACCGAATGCTAACGAGATGAGAACAGACGCTTCCGGCAGCAGTTGGGTTGATCCGTTTTATAAAGTTTCTCCGAGACAGGGAATTGAAAATTATCTTGGGACCAATAAAGTTTTATATGCTCAAGGATGTTCAATCTCCGGAAATTATGCCAGTGATCTTAATGATGCATTGCAAAAAGCAACGCAGGCAGATGTTGTTATTTATTTCGGCGGATTAGATCCGACTCAAGAAGGCGAGGGTGCAGATCGTGCAAACGGTTCTATAGAACTTCCCGGAAAACAAAAAGATTTTATTCAACTTCTTAAAAATGCTAACCCAAATGTTATTGTTGTTTTGATAAGCGGCGGAATTTGTACGGCAGCGCCTTTCATCAATGATATCAAGGGTTTGCTGTATGCATTTTATCCGGGACAGGAAGGCGGCAATGCCATTGCTCAGGTGTTGTTTGGTGATTACAACCCGAGCGGTAAACTTCCTGTTACAATGCCAATAAGTGATTTACAACTTCCGGATAGAAGTAAAAATGATTTAGATGCAATTCAAGGCGGCGGATACAGATGGTTCGATTATAATAAATTCACTCCTCAATTTGCATTCGGATATGGGTTGAGCTACACAACTTTTGCTTACAGTAATTTAAGATTCTCTCAAGACACTTTTATTTTCACAGATCAGGAATTAAATGTTTCTGTTGATGTGACAAACACCGGTTCGCGTTCCGGTGAAGAAGTTGTGCAATTATATTTATCAGAACCGGTATCTTTTACACCGAAGTTTGCAAAAGATCTAAAAGGATTCAAGAAAATTTTTCTTGAACCGGGGGAAACAAAAACAGTTGAATTCACTATCGGTCCAAATGAATTGTATATTTACAGCCAGCAATCTCGAAGTTATGAAATTGATCCCGGTCCATATCAAGTTAGAATTGGCGGTTCTTCCGATAATTTAAGTATAAGTAAAACAATTGATATTAGACCTCATCCGCCAAAACCGGATTTGCAAATTGCAAACATCATGATTGTTCCCCGCTATCCCCTCAAGGGAGACAAAGTAATTTTTCTTGCAACAATTATTAACCGCGGTACAGGGCCGAGTCCAAATTCTACATTTCATGAAGTAAGTTTTAGTGTTAATGGCAATTACGTCTGTAGTTCTTTCTCCTTGCAAGATTCAATTCCTAAAGGAAGTATGGCTTTGGTATGCTCTAATGTTAACGATAATGTTAACTATTGGGTTGCAGGCAATCCTGGTACATATTCAGTTGAAGCATTTGTTGATAGCAAATCTGCAATCAATGAAATGATTGAAACAAATAATAAAAAAACAGTAACACTAAAAGTTTATAATACTCCGCCTGTAAATCTTGCTCTGAATAAAACAGTTACAGTTTCATCAATTGAAGGAACCGGATTAGAAGGGAGTAAAGCGGTTGATGGAAGTTACAGTACACGTTGGTCATCACAATTCTCGGATCTTCAATGGATAACAATTGATTTAGGAACACCTGCTCAGTTCAACGAGATAAGATTGAATTGGGAAAATGCTTATGGAAAAGAATATCTCATTCAAGTTTCAAATGATTATTTAAATTGGATAAATATTGTAACACAAACAAACGGAAACGGCGGTTATGAAAAATACAGCGTCCAAGCCACCGCGAGATATATAAGAATTTATTGTACTAAACGCGGGACCCAGTATGGTTATTCTCTTTATGAAGTTCAAGTATTTAATAATATTGCTGCTGATCTAAAAAATGAAGATAAAAATCTTCCTTTCAATTTTAGTCTGAGCAACAATTATCCAAATCCCTTTAACCCAACTACAACCATTGATTACACTGTACCAAAAGCAAGTAATGTTAAGATTGAAATTTATAATTCGTTAGGCCAACGTGTAAATGTTTTGAAAGATTCATTTCACGAAGCAGGAAAATATAATTTAGTATGGAACGGAAAAAATTCATTCGGCAATCCGGTTAGTAGCGGGATATATTTTTACAGGATGAGCGCTGAAGGATTTACTCTTGTAAAAAAGATGATTCTTATGAAATAACGAAGTAATCATTCTAATAAGCGAAATTTCATTACAATTTCTTCATTTATACAGAAATAATTATAGCTTACTATTTTTTATATCTCTTCGGAAACATGAAAAAATCTAATATCATATTATTTTTCATCACTACGATTTCTTTCAATATTTGCTTGGCTCAGAATGTTCAAGTTAAAGATGGCTGGTTTTACATTAGCGGGAATAAATTTTTTGTGAAAGGTGTCGGATATGAGACTCATACTCGCCCGGGACAAGTTCCTTGGGTTTATAGTTTCAACGCTGATCTGATAAGATTTGATTTGCAGCGAATCAAAAACGCCGGGTTTAATACTATCCGGACTTGGGGCGCCATTACAGAAAACGAATTGAAATTGATAGATGAATCCGGGTTGAAAATTCTATTCGGTATTTGGATTGATCCGGCAGGTGATTTTGGAAGTCAATCATTTAGAACGACTATTATAAATAATGTAAACAGCGTCCTGAATTACTCAAATAAATATTCGTGTGTGATTGGCTATTTAATAATGAACGAACCGCAAGTTGCGCCAATCTATAATGCAGGTGCTCACAATCTTTTATCTCTTTGGCAATCGGTTATAACGCTGATTCATCAAAAACATGCAGGTGTTCCCGTTTCTTTTTCAAATACAATTGTCGGAGATTATATCAATATGGATATTTTTGATTTTTCCGCATTCAACGCCTACATATATAATCCGGTAACGATAACAGACTCACACGGCTACCAAGGATTTTTAGGTTACTTAAAAAATAATCGCGCAAGCGGAAAACCGTTTGTAATAACGGAGTTCGGCTTGTCAGTTTCGCCTGGTACACCAAGTGCAAACTACACTTATGGCGGAAACACATTAGAGCAGCAAACAAACGGTGATTTATTTATGTATAGAGCATTGATTGATGCCGGTGCTCAAGGCGGATGTGTTTTTCAATATCATGACGGATGGTGGAAAGACGGTCATGAATTTATTCATGATCCAACTCCGGAGGAATGGTTCGGGTTAATCGGATTTACTGATCAAAACGATATTTACGGAACTCCACGTCCTGTGTGGTCTGCTTTCGAAAACTACAACAAAGCAATTATTACTAATCCAAAGAATGAAGAAATTTATGTCGGTAAAATTCCGGTTGAAATTTTTACTACTGAGAATGTTACTTCATTTTCGATTGTGCAGAATAATACTGTTCTTTTAAACCAAACCATTTCCAATAATTATTATAATGGATTACTGGATTTGAATTTAAATGAAGATGTAAAAGATGCTCAATTAACTTTTAATTTCTACAATGCCGCCGGAGATACTGTTAAATCTGAAATGATTTCTATCCTAAGTACAAAAAGTGAGATTCAAATTCCGGAAATAAAAATGCAGTTAGTTCCGGCCGATTTGAATCCCGGGAGTAGAAATTATTTGCTGATGGAGATAACCAATAATCCGATATTTACATTTGAGGGGAATAAAATTGATTATGCCGTTCATCCACACATAGGATTTGATGCCGGTACTGCTAAATCACAAACAATCGCATTTGTTAACAATAAATATTCAGCTCAAGATTTTTTTGATATTCCAAAAGAAACAAAGGTAACTACTTTCGGAGCTGGTATAACAATTAGACATGGTAATTTCACTAAAAGAATTTCCACACAAAATATTTTAACATACGGCAGTTGGGCAAATTCTATCCAGGCTGGCGATGTAATTACGGATGTGAAAGAATTTGAAAACGCAACAGAACAGCAGATAAATGGAATTATATTGTACCAGAACTATCCCAATCCGTTTAATCCATCAACGGAAATTAAATATCAAATTACTACTAGCGGATTAGTAACTTTAAAAGTTTATGATCTATTAGGAAGAGAAGTTGCAACTTTAGTTAATGAATTGAAACCGGCAGGTATTTATGTAGAAACGTTGCATGCAACGTCTCTACCAAGCGGAGTGTATTTCAGCCGCCTTGTAGTTGGCAATTATACTGAAATAAAGAAAATGATATTCTTAAAATAATTTTTTATAGATGCATTCATCCAACAACATTCACCAACCCCTCTATTTTAATAAAACCATTTTTTTAGTTTGTGTAAAATTTCCTGCAATAATTGTGTAATAATAAATTCCGCTAGAAAAATTCGTACCGTCAAATTTTATTTCATAATTACCAGAAGATTTTTCTTCATTAACCAGCGTTGCAATTTCTCTACCGAGTAAATTGTAAATCTTTAATTTTATAAAGCTGTTTACTGCTAGCTGATAACTAATAACTGTTTCTGGATTAAACGGATTGGGGTAATTTTGAAATAATTCAAATGATAACGGAATTTGTGAGTTATTATAATCAACAGAAGTTGATACAACATTTATTTTGTAATCGGGAGAAACTGAAACAATATCTGATTCCCGCTGACCAGTACCTTTCATTAAATAGTTACCGGGTTTTTGAACTGTGATCCAAAGCGTATCACCAATTAATTCCGGCTTGCAATCTATATCAAGTGTCTGAAAATTTATTAAAGGTACATTAGTCTTACCCTTAACAAAATCTGCGAGGGGAAGTTTTGTTGCTTTACCAATCTCAAAATTTATTTTTGAGAGATCCGGTGTGAGCCACTCAACATCGGAATAATCCGAAGGTAGATTATTATTAAGCCATGTTGTACGCTGGCTTATCCATGTCTTCAAATAATTAACTTCGTCTTCGTAATTAGAAAAACGATTTTTATTCGGCCATGTATAAACAGCCGGATTAAATAAATCTTTCCATTTTGCAAAATTTCTTTCACGGGCTTCCGCAGTTAGTAAAATATTCTCTTCAATAAAACTTGTTAGAGAACTGATGCTGAAAGTTTTATTTTTCACATCATCCCATCTTTTTGCAAGTTTGTTTTTAAATACAGGATCTATCATCAAGTTAGTTGTCCAAAACGGACTGCTCCAAAGACCGTCATAATGTTTATATGCTTGCCAGCCTTCGGGGTTGAAACCATCATCATAATCTGCCAACCCGAAGCAAATATCATAATCCCAAACAGGACCCATTACAAGTTTACCTCCTTCACTATCACGGTTTTTGTAAAGGAACGCGCTTAATCGGTAAGCATCTGTGTTTTTTGTAAATTCATTTATCAAGTAATAATCCACAAATGAATCAACATCAATAAGGTTGTAATAACCTGCAAAAGGATCCCGATAAAAAGCCGAATACATAATTGTTTCAAACGTGTTTATATAATTCTTTATATAATTTTGTTGAGCCGTAACTATGTCGGCAGCTTTCGGATATTCATGAACATATGTGACGGGAGCTTTTGTACTTTGATAAACCGCAGGATATGCCGAAGTCCAATATTTATCCCCCGGATCTACTCGATCTATCTTAATAATATATCCGCCGGTAACACCATCACCGGTTATATCTGTTGCGCTCATCTTTTTTACATTAACACGATTCTTATCCCGTTTTATTTTTTCCTGTAGTATATAGAGTCCGAAATAATTTCCGTTGATCACAACTTCACAATAGCGTGTGCGCGATGCGTATCTGCCGAGGTCATTCGAGAGCTTGTATGTAATTACGTTACGCATGAAAGATTTATCAATGTATGATGCATTAAGTACCCAATCGCTTTCTTCGGGAAATCCAAGAAGTGAAACTTTAATATCATTGCCTAAACTGTCGCGTGTTTCAATTCCATACTGTTTTTTCTCAAACATTTGAGAACTATGACCGCGTATTTCAATTCCAATTTTCCCATTATAAGCATTGAACGGATCTGTAAGATTATTTCTTTGGCCTGGACCATTATCAATAATACCCATATCGGCAGTTATTTTGGGTTCATCAAGAATAGTTTGGCCATGAGTGTTGATTACAATAATCGGAAGATTAGATGATGTGAATGTTACCTGACTAAAATGTTTATTGGAATTAAAAATCAGAAATAATAAGATGAAAATAATTCTGTATGACACATCTTCACCATTTATTTAATAACAATATCCTTTCTTAGTTTTATATCACGTGACGAACTGCCTATTAAAATACTATACACACTGTTTTCAATATTCCATGATTGCATTTGTCCGTCAAAATATGCTAGTGCATTTTTTGAAACAGATAAAGTTATTTTTTTCTCTTCGCCGGGATTTAATTTTACTTTTGTAAAAGCTTTCAGCTCTTTTACCGGTCTGTCAATCTTTGGTTCTTTCTCTTCAATATATAACTGTGCAACCTCTTCGCCGGTTACAGCTCCGGTGTTTTTTAAATCAAACGTAACAGAAAAATCATTTCCGTCCGGTGTTACATCTAAATTCGAATATTCAAAAGTTGTGTACGATAACCCATATCCAAATGGGAAAAGCGGTTCAAGATTATATTTATCGAAGTGACGGTATCCGACATAAATATCATCTGCATAATATGTGCGCGCGGGAAATGTTTTGTACGTTCCGAATGCCGAACAATCTTCCCATCGTTTCGGAAATGTTACAGGTAATTTTCCAGAAGGATTATATTTACCAAGAACAACATCCGCAATTGCATTTCCGCCTTCACTTCCGCCAAACCACATTTCTACTATGCCGTTAACCTTGTTAATCCATTTATCCATTAATACCGGCGCACCGGTCGTTAAAACAACAACAACATTTTTATTTACTTCCGCTATTTTCGAAATAAAATCATCTTGTTCACCCGGGAGAGATAAATTATCTCTGTCCTTGCCTTCGGTTTCAATTTGGTATGATGTACCGGCAAATAAAAGAACTTGATCGGCTTTCTTGGCAGTTTCGATTGCTGCATTCAGCAATTCATTGCCCTGTGTTGCCCAGCCTAATATAGCAATGGCTCCGCCGCCTCTTTCATAATATTCCATCTTGATTTTATAAAGCTTTCCTTTTTCTAACTGAGTTGTGTAAGATCTTGTTTCAACGGAATGATCATTCCAATCGTTTATAACAAGTTTATCTTCAAAGTAAAGACGTGCGCCATCATCTGTTGAGGTACTTAGAACAAAATCTCCAGTCTTAGGAGCTTTAATATAACCGGTCCATCTAACCGAAAAATTATCTTCACCAATATTTTCAGCCGGACTTTTTTCATCCCATTGGAAATTAATTCTTTTATCTATCCGTTTTAGAACAGGAGTTCCGGTTAAATCCATATTTGAAAAATATTCACCGATCAATCCATTTTGCTTTTGAAATTTATCTGTAAATAAATATTTTGTTTCAATTCCTTCGGCGTCGCCTTCAAGATTTAATCCTTGAGCATATTCAATTTTAATTTTGTCCGAAAGTTTTTTCTTCAAAGCTTCAAGCGGAGAAACGGGATCTATGGCTGTTACATATGCGCTTCCGCCTCCTCCGGTTCTTGCAACTTGTGCACCCGGTCCAATAACTGCAAGTGTTTTTATTTGATTTTGTTTGAGAGGCAAAATGTTTTGATCATTCTTCAACAAAACAATTGAGGCAAGAGAAGTTTCATAAGCAGAGTTCCGGTTTTCAAAACTATTCACAAGAGCCGTATTTTCTTTCCATATCGGATTATCGAACAAACCAAGTTTGAAAATTACACTGAGGATTCTTTTCACTTTATCATCAATTACGGATTGAGAAATTTTTCCATTCTTAATTTCATCAAGCAAAGTTTTTTGATTCAAATATTCGCCGACCGGCATTTCAAGATCGAGTCCACCTTTTGCTGTTGGGACTGAAGAATGCACAGCTCCCCAATCGCTCATGACTAATCCTTTAAATCCCCATTCGTTTTTCAGTTTGTCAATCAGCAGATAATCATTCTCACTTGCATAATGCCTGTTAACTTTGTTGTATGAACTCATCACGCAGAGAACATCTGCTTCTGTAACTGCAGCTTTAAATGACGGAAAATAAATTTCATTCAGCGCTCGTTCACTAACGAGAATATCAATCCATCCTCTCTCAAGTTCTTGATTATTCACAGCAAAGTGTTTAATTGTTGCGGCTACATTTTCTTTTTGCACACCTTTGATGTATGAAACTGCCATACGCGATGTTAAGAAAGGATCTTCACCAAAGCTTTCAAAATTTCTTCCGTCCATCGGCATACGAACTATGTTTACACATGGACCAAGAATCACGTGTCGGCCTTTGCCTTTAAGCTCCCGTCCAATCGAACTTCCAATTCCGCTAACTAATTCCGGATCCCATGTAGCAGCCATAGATACAGAGGCGGGAAATGCAGTTGAAGGATTCCATCTAACTCCCACAGGCCCGTCAGACATTCGAAGTTCCGGAATACCAAGACGTTCGTTTGGTTTCGTTGCAAATCCGGTTCCACCAAGAATATCAATTTTTTCTTCGAGCGTCATACGCTTTAATAAATCATTTACTCGTTCTTCTATAGGTAATCTTGAATTTTTATAAGGTGGATTTTCTTGTGCGGCTATAATAGATGCGAATAAAAGAAACAACGATAAATAAAAATTTTTCATTACTTCTCCTTTTGCTTTGCAAATCTTTTTGGATTATTGTTTCATCCCAAGTGCATTTATATATCCTTTGTTGACAGTGCAGTTTTTAAGTTTGATGTTCTCGAGCATATCACTAAATGCTTTCTTTACAAGTTCACGCGGAGGTTTTGCTTTACGCACTTCTTCAAAATTTTTCTTCGATGTCTCTGCATATTTGATTATTTGTTTCCACTCTTCTGTCTGTACAAATGAAACAATACCGTGTGTTGAATCCATTTTCTTGTAAGGCCAGAAACACCAACCGATTTCATTTTTCTCTAATAATTTCCTAAAAGAATTAATCCACTCATCATCATTTTCTCCTGATTCTCCCAGGTATATCGGTACATTATATTTGTTGCTGTAATCAATATACTCTTGGATTTCTTTTTGTTCTGTCGGCATCCAATATTTATGAAATGTGTATGCGAGATTTTTATCAAACGGAGCACCGAAGACTTTAAAGTTTGTATTCCACTGAGCACCGCCTAGAAATATTATATGATTTTTATCTACACTTCGAATAGCAGATGTAAGTTTTTTATAGAATGGCTCAAGCAATTTGTTAAGATCTTCCTTGTTCTCGTAGAAATGCGGAATCGGCTCGTTCAACAAATCGTAACCAATCACTATTTTTTCATTTTTATATCTTGAAGCAATTTTTTTCCAAAGTGCAATTGTTGTTTGTTGAGCATCTTCACTTTCAAACAGAAACGGGTAACTCCAGCTATCGTCAATATTATCGCCGGTTTGCCCGCCGGGCGCGGCATGCAGATCCAACAAAACATAAAGATTTTCTTCATGGCACCACTTAATTACATCATCCAACCGCTTGAATCCTTCTTCTAAAAATATATCAGGATGATCTTCAACAAGAAAAAGTTTAAAATTGAAAGGAACACGAATATGATTCAATCCTAAATTTTTAATGTAATGAATATCTTCTTTGGTGACGTAATTGTCGCGAAATGTTTTCCAAAATTTTCTTGCTTCATCCGCACCGAGAAGTTCTTTGAAAGTATTATCAATCAAACGGTATGAGCTTGCATCTTCGAAGTGGAACATATATCCTTCAGGATTCAGCCAGTTACCCAGATTGATCCCCTTCGGTATAAAAACTTTTCCGTTGGCATCTATAAAATTCTTTCCCTCACAGCGGATAAATCCTCTTGTCTGAACAGAAATACTAATTCCGGTTATCATTAACCAGAAACAAATAACAAAAATCTTTTTCATAAATTTTTATTTTAATATTAGAACCAGTTTGAATTTAATTTCTTTCTTTGATCTTTCGTTTGTTTTAATAACCACTCATAGATTTCAGGATTATCGTAAGTTTGAGTCCACGAATCATGATAAGCTTCAGGATAAATTGTAAGCTTAGCATTTCCTTTACATGCAATAATCGCATCAACAAGCTCTTTGGATTTTTGCGGATTAACTACATTATCCTTTGCACCGTGAAATGCCCACACAGGTAAATCACCTATTTCACAGATTGTCCATGAATCACCCCAGCCGCAAATTGGAATAATAGCTGCGAGCCTTTCCGGAATTTCATTTGCAAGTTTCCATGTACCGTATCCGCCCATACTTAGTCCTGTGATATAAATTCTGTTCTCATCAACATTGTAGTTTCTGATAATATCATCAAGCAATGCTATAAGAGTATTGGTTTTCCAGCGGATTCCGTTTGGACATTGAGGAGAAACAATTATGAAAGGAAAATCTTTTCCTTGATCTATCAGTTTAGGCGGTCCATGTTTTTTAACTAATTCAAGATTGTTACCACGTTCACCGCTTCCATGTAAAAACATCATTAAAGGAAATTTATCTTTACTATTATAATTTTTAGGCAGATAGAGTAAATAATCAATGCTTACTGTCTGCTCATAATTTGTCGTCAAATTTTTTTCTTCCTGTCTGTTCCTATTTGTTTCCTTAACAATATTTGAAGAACAACCAGTAATTAGCAATAAATATCCTGCGGCGGTTATCAGAAATATCTTTTTCATCTTTAACTTCCTAATCAACAACTGAAAATGAAGCTTCTTTCACATCTTCAGAATTAGTTCCGACAAAAACTTTGAAGCCTCCCGGTTCAACAACAAACCTCATATTGATATCGTAGAATTTCAACTTCTCAGGTGTAATTGTGAATTCAACTTTCTTTGTTTCACCGGCCTTCAAAAATATTTTAGAAAAATCTTTCAATTCTTTAACGGGGCGTGTAACACTACCAACCAAATCACGAATATATAGCTGAACAACTTCTGCGCCATCAACTGATCCAGAATTTTTAACATTAACACTAACTTTTAAGGATTCATTTTTCTTGATATTACTTTTGTTTAAGGAAAGATTAGAATAAGTGAATGTTGTATAACTCAGACCAAAACCGAAGGGATAAAGTGGTGTATTCTCTAAATCCTGATAATAAGAAGTATAGTGATCATTTGGATTATATGGACGGCCCGTATTCTTATGATTATAATAGATAGGAATTTGCCCAACATAGCGCGGGAAAGTTACCGGAAGTTTCCCGCTTGGATTATAATCACCGAATAAAACATCGGCAATGGCATTACCTGCTTGAATTCCTAAATACCATGTTTCAATCACTGCAGAAACATTTTCCTGAATCCATGGAATAGTTAACGGTCTTCCGTTCATAAGTACAACAACTACAGGCTTACCGGTTTTTTGAATTGCTTCAACAAGATCTTCTTGAATACCGGGAAGATCAATTTTTGCTCGTGAACTTGCTTCACCGGCCATATTTCTGCTTTCACCAACAACGACGATTGCTACATCAGATGCCTTTGCAAGTTCAACAGCTTTTGCAAAACCGTTTTTCTCTTCTCCCAGAATTGTACATCCCTCTTCATAATTTACTTCTGTACTTTTTCCTAATTTATTTTTAATCCCTTCTAAAACAGTAACAACATCATTTGCATTTCCTTGTTGGGACCAGCCGCCCAGAGGATCATCTTTTGAATTTGCAAGAGGACCGATGACGGCAATTTTTTTCAAATCTTTTTTTAGAGGAAGTAAATTATTTTTATTTTTAAGTAGAACCATCGCCTCCCGTGCTGATTGCAACGTTGCCTGAACAATTTGTTTGCTCATAACTGTATTTTTTTCGCGTTCAGCTTCGCAATATTTATACGGATCATCAAACAACCCAAGACGGAATTTAATTCTTAAAATCCTGCGGACACTTTCATCAATTATTTTCTGCGATACTTTGCCTTCATTCACTAATTCTGAGAGATGATTGTAATATGCATTTGCTTCCATGTCCATATCAACGCCGGCTTTAATTCCAAGTTCTGCAGCTTGTTTCAAATCTTTTGCAACACCGTGTGGGATTAACTCACCAACTGAATTCCAATCGCTCACAACAAATCCGTCAAACTTCCATTCTTTGCGTAAAATTTTTGTTTGAAGAAAATTACTTCCGGAAGAAGGTACACCGCCAACTTCATTAAATGAAGCCATCAACGTTGCAGCTCCGGCATTAACAGCTGCTTGAAACGGCCGTAAATAAACTTCACGGAAGGTTCTTTCGGAAAAATCAACTGTATTATAATCGCGTCCACCTTCAGCACCGCCGTATCCTGCAAAGTGTTTAATACAAGCAGCAATTGTATTATTTGCGCTAAGATCATTTCCCTGATAACCTTTAACGCGTGCGACTGCCATTAAGGAACCTAAGTATGGATCTTCACCGCTTCCTTCCATAATTCTTCCCCATCGCGGATCTCGTGCAATGTCAACCATTGGATTAAACGTCCAATGAATACCGGCCGATGAAGCTTCGATTGCCTGCCAGCGTGCAGATTTTTCTACAAGAGAAAGATTCCAGCTGCTGGCCTCAGCTAACGGTATTGGAAACGTTGCGCGAAAACCGTGAATAACATCAAGACCAAAAATGAGAGGAATTTTTAAACGCGATTCTTCAACTGCAACTTTTTGAATTTTCTTGGTTTCTTCAGCACCGAAAACATTTAACAGAGAACCAATTTTACCTTTACGGATTAATTCGATATGTCCTTCACGAGGCCTGGATGTTTGTGTACCTGTATCCCACCCGCCGCTGTATTGAACTAACTGCCCGATTTTTTCTTCAAGATTCATTAAAGCAAGTACCGAGTCAACTCGCTGTTCAATCGTTTTTTTCTGTGCGAAAGATATTGAGCATATAAAAATAAAAAGCAGAATTTTTTTCATGGCAGTCCTCTAAATAAAACTAATAGAATATTCTTAATTAATAACGAAGAAAGATATTATTAATATGTTAATCCAAATCCGTATGGAAACAACGGATCGTAATTTGCATCACCGATATTGATCGGAATTTGCTGCATGTTTTTAGGCCAAGAATGCGGGAGTTTTCCGACAGGCTTAAAATCGCCGAAGAAAACATCTGCAACTCCTTGTCCTTCGGTTCCCGGCAGCCATGCTGCAACAAATGAGTCACTAATTTTCAAACTCGGTTCTATTAACATCGGTCTCCCTGAAATGAGTACAACAACAACGGGAACGCCTGAAGTTTTTGCTTTTTCGATTGCATCTGCGTCTTCTTTCGCTAAACTTAGATCCTCACGGTCACCAATCATTTCAGCGTATGGAGTTTCGCCTACAACAACAATACAAACATCTGCACCTTCAGCACCGGAGCCATCAGTGGATGTTGTTACTTCTGTGTTTTTTGAAACAGTGTTCTTAATTGCCTGTAAAATTGTTGTGCCTCCGCTAATCACGTTCCCGCTTTTACTTTGCCAGCTAATCGTCCAGCCGCCGCACTGATTACCAATATCATCGGCATTTTTTCCTGTAACATGAATGCGTTTTAAATTTTTTGATAACGGCAAAACTTTATTGTCGTTTTTTAACAATACAAGTGACTGGCGGACGGCATCACGCGCAACTTCTCTATGTTTTTTTGAACCGATTTGTGTTGTTAATTGCTTATCTGTCATCGGATTTTTGAAAAGCCCCAACTCAAATTTTACTTTTAATATTCTACGAACCGCATCATCAATTCTGCTTAAAGGTACTTTATTTTCATTTACAAGTTCTTTCAACTTTGTAATGAAATCTACATAATTGTTGTCTTGCCCATGTCCGTTCGGAATCATAATCATATCGAGTCCGGCATTAATAGATTTTTCAATATCACTCTTATAGTCTTTCCCAAGCTGATCTATAGCAGCCCAATCTGAAACTAAGAAACCCTTGAACCCGAGTTCCCTTTTCAAAACATCAGTTAATAAATATTTATGTCCATGTAACTTTTCATTATTCCAACTACTGTATGAAACCATAATTGACTTAGCACCGGCTTTAATTGCTTCAACATAACCTTGCAAGTGTATTTTACGAAGAGCCTCTTCATCAATTTCAGTATTGCCTTGATCTTTTCCGTTTGTAGTTCCCCCATCACCGGCGAAATGTTTAACACAAGCAAGTACCGAGGTTTTATCTGAAAGATTCTTTCCCTGCATTCCTTTTACATAAGCCGCTCCCAACATTTTAACCAGATCCGGATTTTCGCCATAACTTTCATAAGTTCTTCCCCATCTTTCATCGCGAGCAACCGCAACACACGGGGCAAAATCCCATTGCATTCCTGTCCCTTTTATTTCAGCTGCTGTAACGGCTGCAACTTGTTCAATGAGTTTTGGATTATGAGTTGCACCAAGTCCAACATTGTGCGGAAAGATTGTTGCGCCATCAACATTATTATGTCCGTGTACCGCATCTATTCCCCAAATGATAGGTATTTTTAAGCGTGTTGTAAGAGCAAGGTTTTGAAAACCATCATAAAGATTAGCCCAGCCCTTGGCGGTTATATCATCCGGTTCGGAATTCCCACCGCACAAGATTGAACCAAGATAATATTTGACAATGTCATCAACATTTTTTTTAATTGCATCATAATCAACTTGTGTCATCTGACCAATTTTTTCATCAAGAGTCATTTGAGAAAGAAGGGCATCCACTTTTTTATCAATAGCATTTTGTGCGTTAACTGAAAATATTCCGGCCGATAGAAATATTATAACAGAAAGAATATTTATTTTCATTTTTGACCTCAGAAAAATTAATACAACAGAAAGGCTATAAATCCTTTCCAACAATATTTATCATTTTGTTTTCTTTAATTCATTCCAGATAAGAGCACTGGCACCAAGAACAGCGGCATGTGCACCAGGAAGTGCCGACGGAAGAATTTTAACTTTATTCTTGAAAATGTTTAGCAAATATTCTTCCATGTATCGTTTTGTTGGTGCAAAAATTAAATCGCCTGAAAGAGCGAGACCGCCGAAAAGAATTATTGCTTCGGGACTTAAATGTGCAACAGAATCTGCAAGTTTGAGACCGAGAATTTTACCGGTGTAGTCAAATGCTGCTAATGCAAGTTTATCACCGTTGTTTGCTGCATCGGCAATATCTTTAGATTCGAGTTGATTAAAACTCACATTCCTTAATTCACTGGGAATGTTTGTTGTTCCGATTAATTCGAAAACAGTACGCTTAATGCCCGAAGCAGAAGCATAAGTCTCTAAACATCCTTTTCTTCCGCACCCGCATTCACGTCCGTTAGGATCAACAATCGTGTGGCCAATCTCTCCTGCAAATCCATCAGCTCCGTAAACCAATTCATTATTAACAACAATTCCGCTGCCGAGACCTGTTCCAAGAGTTATAACAATAAAATCTTTCATCCCTTTTGCAACACCGAATATCATCTCGCCGATTGCAGCAGCATTTGCATCGTTAGTAATTGCCGAAGGTAAGGGAGAATATTTTTTAACTATGTCTAGAACATTCACAATTCCCCAATTTAAATTTGGCGGTCTCTCAACAGTTCCCTTATAATAGTTGGCGTTCGGTGCGCCGATTCCAATTCCAATCAGTTCATAAACATCAGAATATTTTTTGAAATCGTTATCTATCTTAAAAAATAATCTGCTGAATAATTGATCGGCATCTTGATCTGCATGAGTTAAGATAGATGATTCATAAATACATTCACCCGCTTCATCAATAAAACCAAAAACAGTGTTGGTCCCTCCAACATCTATTCCTATTGCAACTTTTTTCTTCATGGTTATGCCTTTGCTGTAACGAATGATGGTTTATGCCCTTTGATTCCGTAATAAGCGATGTACATATAACATAATACGGGCACAAAGAATGCATGATGAATTCCAATATTATCTGCAAAGAATCCTTGAACAACTGGAAGAATTGCACCGCCGACTATTGCTGTGCAAAGTATTCCGGATGCTTGGCCGGTATGTTTACCAAGACCATCAATTGCAAGTGTGAATATTGTTGGGAACATAATCGAATTAAATAACCCGACAGCAAGAATCGCCCACATTGCAATTTGGCCAAAGGTCAGCATTGAAATAATTACGAGAGCCGCTGCAACAAAAGCGTTAAACGAAAGAACTTTTCCTGGATTAATTTTTCTTTGAACTGCTGAACCGATAAATCTTCCTATCATAGCTCCGCCCCAATAGAAGGATACAAATTTACCGGCATCGGATTCTTTTAGGCCCGCAATGAATGGTTGACCAATATAGTTAACAAGAAAACTTCCTATAGAAACTTCTCCCCCTACGTAAACAAATATTCCGATTGCACCAAGCACCAAGTGTTTGTAACCCCATGCGCTTTTATGATGATGATCAAAACTTCCGCCATCACCGCCGCTTGAACCGACTTCTGACGCTTCAATTTTGGGCAACTTGACGATGGCAAAGATAGCCGCAATAACAAATAACGCTGCTGCTAATCCAAGATATGGAACCTGAACTGCGCCGGACTCGGCTAATTTATATGCTGAAATTTGTTCAGTGCTCATTGTTTTAAAATCTTCAACAGTCTTTACTGCAACTGAAAGAATTATCAATGCACCAAAATATGGGGCAATTGTAGTTCCGAGCGAGTTAAAGGCTTGAGTAAGGTTTAATCTGCTTGATGCGGTTTCGGGTTTACCAAGAATTGCAACATAAGGATTTGCTGCTACCTGTAATATTGTAATACCTGATGCAAGAACAAACAACGCACCTAAAAACATTCCGTATGATTGCATACTTGCTGCCGGATAAAATAACAAGCAGCCAATACCGGCGGTAATTAAACCAATAACTATTCCGCTTTTATACCCAATTTTTTCTACAAGGATTCCGGCCGGCAACGAAACAACAGCATAAGCAGTAAAAAAACTGAATTGAATAAACATTACCTGCGTATAATTTAAAGTGAAGACTGCTTTGAGGTGTGGTATCAAAATATCGTTAAGGCAAGTAATAAATCCCCACATAAAAAACAGCGAAGTAAGTACTGTTAGTGCGAAGTTATAATTTTGCCCGTTATTAACAGCTTTTACATTAGTTGTAGTCGGTGTAGAAGAAGCCATTTATTTCTCCTTATTAGTTAAATTCTATAGAGTTTATTCGTGTTAAGTAATTCAAAATATTTACTGATTATCGTATTACAATTACATTCTAACAATAATTCTGATTACCAACCTAATAAACTATTTATCTGTTTTCTATTTTAACAATAACATTTTTTTTGTCTGGGCGAAACCATCCGTCTGTAATGTATAGAAGTAAACTCCGCTTGGTAAAGATTCTGCATGCAATGTTTTTACATATTGACCGGCATGCTGTTCTTCATGTACAAGAATAGCAACCTCAGACCCGAGCAAATTAAAAACCTTTAATGAAACGAAACCGAAATTTGGAAGACTATAACTTATTGAAGTATCCGGATTAAACGGGTTTGGAAAATTTTGCTCGAGTCGGAACTCATTAGGAATATTTGTTCCAACTTTCACTTCAGAAGTAGTTAGTGATTCAATAATAATACCATTAAGCAGCGGTCTTTCAACTTGTGCGGCAAAATGAATATCTAGTAAGTTGTCGTTCACTTCTACATTATCAATAATTTTTTCTAATGCCGCCTTTGCACCAACTTCTTTAAAAATATCCAGCCCGTTAATAACAAGATTACTTTGAACATAAACATCAAACACTCTTTTACCAATTGTGCTAAAATAATTTTCTGCGAACAATAGTTTGATTTTGTATTTACCATTTGGAACACGCACAACGTATTTTGCTAATCCGTTAATTTCGGATTGGAAAATAGTATCGTCATTAGTGTTGGCTATCGGGTCGGAAACTGTTCCTTTTACACCTTCCATAAATCCATAATTAGAAGAATCAGTTACAAACTCTTTATCTGCATTAAAATCCCCGTAAGCATTACCGCCAACATTAATCTTAAACGGAAAATTTATTTTTGGAGTTACTATTATGGAGTGAGCAATTAGGTTCATAGCATTCGGAGGTGACCAATTATCTTTTACATTTCTCACAATCAAAGTAGGATTTGAATTTATATCTAACTGGTTAACAGTAATATCAACTGTTCTATGGTCACTTAGTAATGTGACATTCGTGATTGACGAATTACCAATTATATAATTTGTATTTGTTTCTGCAGTTGTTTTTTCAATTTGTTCCGAGAAAAATGCTTTTAATTCATTATCAGCTACAACTCGTGCAGAAATTATTTTGGGTGCTGAATTATCCGTATAACCCAGTGCGTTTTTATCCGTTAGACATAGAATCAACTTGCCATTAACAAAAGCAATATTTTCAGGCACAAAGTCACTTCTATTTCCGCCAAACCCGTGATTACCTTTTTCCCATCTCGTATCATCAAAGGCGTTGAAATCATCCCGCCAATCAAGTGTAAAATTATTATTCGTTCCATAATTACCAGCACCCGGCGAATATTTGTAATAAGCCACCCAATCATAGTATCCAAATGCCGGAAGTACCGCCTCATTCCAAATGCCGGCCCAATTAGAATTTGTAGGATTCCAAATGTTCATCATTAATTTTTGTGCTCTGGTTATTGTGTTAATATGGTCTCCTGTTTGTCTGTAAACTTCAACTCCATCAATGAACCAAGCTACATATTGTGATGTCCACTCAAATGCATAGGTATGATAATCCAAAGCGGGATCAAAATTCACAAATTGATGACGGACATGATTTGTCTGACTTAAAGTGATAGTATTGAATTGCACATCGTTGTTATAACGTCCCATGATTTCAATATCAATTTCATTCCATTTAGAGGATGACCATGGGTCATTCGGAAGTCCGTCAAAATATGTAAATAACGAAGTAAGAACTCCTTCTTTGCCCGGAGCTTTGATACTCGCTTCAAATCTTCCGTAAAGGTAGGAATCTTTTGTTCTGTATTCTGCGCCTCTAACTTGTGCTAAAGAATAAATTTGAATGCACAGAATGAATACTGCTAAAAAAAATTTTTTATTTTTCAAATTAATTAGACTCGTTGAAGAAGACTATTTTTTTAACAGTTTGGCTGCTGTATTTTTTTATTATTCCGTAAAGATGAATTTTAAAAAATTGCTTTCCAATAATTTTGGGGTGAGTAAAACACTCACCCCTTAGCTTTTCCTTATTAGAATCATATGGAGGCACCCATATGAGGAAAAATATTTTCTTCGTCTTAGTTAGAAAGTTATTCCTACGGAAAATCTTTGAACATTATTTAATCTTCCGAAGTCTCCGTATGAATAATCAATTTTTATAGAAACGTTCCCGATAAACCTTTGTTGTACACCTGCACCAAATGTATACGACTCTTCTGATTCTTTTAAAAGGAGAGATTTATAACCTGCTCTAATAAAGAACATATCATTGAATGTATATTCTCCGCCAACGTTTAGACTCTCGTAATTATCGCTCGGGTGTAATGCGTCAACTGCAATTAGGAATTTATGCATCGAGCTATTAATAAGTTTATAAGACAGCCCGACTCTAAAAATCAACGGTAATTCCCATTCATCAGTTTGTAAATAGGCAGGTATTCTATCATTATTTCCGGTTGAGTTTTTATCGGGATCGTAAAGTACAAGTGCAGAAGTTCCATCCAATTTCATCTTAGTCCCAAAATTCGAGATTGACATAGCAAGAACGATTCCATCAAACGGAGTTATATATTGAACACCCATATCAATAGCGAATGCAGTTGCGTTTGTTCTCCAGATTTTTTGATTAATAAATTTCGGATTGAAACCGATGGCAAAATTATCTGTAAGATTAATTGCATAAGCAACACTGAACATTACATCAGAGACACCAAAAGTTTCACCTGTACCTTCCGGATCCTGAACTGTTCTTACTACCATATCTTCAATGTTTGATGAAAGAAAACTTATACCTAGTGTTCCATAAGATCCAACATTATAAGAAGCAGCAACATAATTATAATTTATTCCCGCAATCCAGTTGACATGATCAAACACTACAGCGCCGCCAGGTATCTTTGCCAAACCTGAAGGATTCCAATAGATTGCTGTGGGATCATCTGAAACTGCAACATATGCACTTCCCATTCCTGCAGCTCTAGTGCCCTGATTTATAGAAAGGAATTGTGCAGCAGTTGTTCCTTTCTTTGAAACATCCGAAACAAAGTTTTGTGCGGTTATAGTAGAAATATCTACTAAACTTATAGCCGCAATCAAAATCAGAAAAACTAAATTTATTATTCTTCTTTTCATATCTCGCTCCACCGCTATTTGATTACAGCAAATTTGCCAATGTATTCGCCAATACCCGGCGCATCAACATGATAAATGTAAAGTCCGTATGATAAATCCATTCCGTCTTCCGTTATCAGATTCCAAGATAATGTCCCATCTTCGGTACCCGTTACTTTTTCAAGTGTTTTAATTAAAGCACCTGTTACATTATAGATTCTAATAGTACACCTTGTTGGAAGATGAATGAAATCCATCCGTCTTTCACCGCGTCCAGTTTGAATAAGATTTCTCTTCTCCCATGCATTTGCACTTATATACGGATTTGGAACAGCAGCAATTTTACCGAGAGAATTCTTTGCAAGATCGGTATCAACCTTTGCACCTTTAGTGGAGAATTGGAAATAATCACCTGTCTTGAAAGGTTTAGTTGTGACAATCCTAAAAACATTTCCCGGTCGGGGTGTAGCAAATTGTGGTGCCGAAGGTTGTCTGTATTGTATTCTCCATGTTAATCTAAATTGATTTTGTTCGTACTCAATTATTACAATATCATCACCCAAGCTGAATTGTCCATCTTGATTATTATCGAAGTATTCAGCTTGAACATCTACACCTCGTGAAATATTACGGACCTTAAACGGTACCGGTTTTTTAGTGAATGGTGTAGTTATAGTTTGACCTTCAGGCAGCCATTCAATTTCATAATCGGAAGGCCATGCAACATTCCGTTGCGGAGAACTTTTATCAGGGGCAACAAACATATCAACATTACTATAACCAACTACCCAACCTTTTTCCTTAACAACACCAAGAGTATCACCGATTACAGAAAAAATAAGACCGTCAAACGGAGTACTGAATTTTCCGACACCAATGTTAGAACTATCAACATTTGCAAAAATCACTTCTTCGGTTCCGTTCAATGTGCGGATCAAAGAATATCCGGTAGTTTTATATTTTGGTACATCACCGCTTGCAGTAAAATTAATTTTATAAGTAGCGCCTTCTTTAACTTCATTTGGATTTAGAACTATCATACTTACCTTACCGGAGCCAAGACCCTGCGTTACTTTTGTTAAATCACCTGTAATTTGAGGAGGAAGGTAACCGGCTGAAGGAGAGTTCGGTGTAACAACAGCGCAATTGATATCAACAAATTTAATTTGACCTGAAAAATCCTGAGAAATTATTTTTGTTGTTTCACTCGGGATTAATCCTTTAGTACCATAAGCAGGATCCCCTTGATCATAAGCTACTAAAGCATAATAATAAGTACTTCCATTCGTTACTGTAGAATCAACATAAGAATGTTGAAGCCCAGTTTCATTTCCTCTCCAGAAATGAGCACCGTTTATTCCCACAGGATCAGGACCTTTAAGACCATCTTTCAAATCAAATTGAGCAATTGGTTTCCAATATTTTGGCTCACCTTTAGAATCTGTTATCAACTTAATATCATTAAACTCAGGTTCCTGACTTCTATAAAGTAGGTAACCCTCAAAATCTTTCTTTCTTAAAAATCTATCAAAAGATTTCTCGGCATAGTCATTCCAATAAAGAAATACTTTTTTGTCTCCAGCTATAGCAGTCAAAGTCGGTTTTAAAGGAGGCTGAGAGAAATTATAATTTGCATTGTAGATTGATTGAACCGTCTCTTTATTAAAAACCATATCATCATAATCAACACCAAATACCAACGCAACAGAAAATCTTTCACGTTTATATAATTTTAGCGGAAACGGACCTGAACCAAAAAGAATTTGAATGTTAGAATTTGTTAATGAAGTATCGAAACTATTATAATTCATTTTTCTCCAGATCACTTCATCATTCTTAGGCCAAATAGCATTTGGTCCCTTGTTAGATAATCTTTCGATAACCAAGCTTGTTAAACCGATCTGATCCGATTCATCTTTATCTGTTCTGTCAAAATTTCCCTCACCATCTGTTGGTTGGCCGTCACCTTCACCTTCGTCAGGTCCATTGTACTGAGGATCATCTGGACCAACACCATCTTTTCCAAGATCATCGTTCAAAGGTTCACCGGCATCCCAGTGTCCGTCATGGTTTAAATCCGTATATGGAACCCAGTTATGATTATCGTCAATACCATTATCACGACTTTCATCAGTCATACCATCTTGATCATTATCAATTCCATCAGTTGAATTACCCGGACTTTCCAAAAATGCGTAGCCAACGAAACCGGTCTTCCAATTATCAGGCGGTGCAACACCATCATGGTCGAATGCGTATGCAAGATCAAGTTTAGTATTGTAAGAAGCATCGTCATCACCATTATCATTTAAACCGCCAACACCTGTATCACAATAAAACCCAAAATAAGTTGTATCTAATGATACCTCGGATAAATTAACTATATCATAATGGAAAAAGATGATATCCTCTGCGAGTACATGAGACCATTGAAATCCACGCACTTCAGTTCTTAATCCCAATCCTCCCCGGTTATGATCTGAAGGAAGCGGATAATAAAAATATGGCGGACGGGAAAATTCTTTATCTTTTGAATCATCCATCGCATAAAAAACTTCAAGATCAGCATTCATAACACCGCGTCCAAAATATCCGAACCAATAACCATCCCAATTAGAATTAACATTTGGAAGTGAACGGGGCCAATTTTCAGGCCATGATCTAGGTCTTGTACTCATTGCAGGTTGTTCTGATGCGGCTGCAGCATATCCTGGTATCGGTTCCATTACCCACAAATCTCCGGTAACAGGGTCATAATCAACTTCTTCTCTATATGATGTTTCTGCAGGATGAACAAGTTGTCTATTACCAGGGGCAAAAATTGCGGATGTTACAATTGGTGTACATCCATCCAAATACATGTGCCCGGTTCCTTTTGGCCATTCACCCGAAGGTCTATCCGGCCATGTACCCAATTGTCCATCATTCTGGAAAAGTGTTCTAACCAGGTTTCCATCCATTACAGCTTTTTTTCTATATGTCTTATCCCCGTACGGCTCCAAACGATATTTTAATATCTGTTCCTGTGTCTGAGCCCAAGTAGCATCGGCAATAACAAGGAAGGTAAGTAACCATAAAATATTTCTTTTCATTCTCAACTCCATTTTCTAAAAATATTTCTGTGTTCCGGATTAGAAATTAACATTGAATCCAATGTTGATTCTTCTTGGAGATGAGTAGTCTCCTGGATTTCTTAAATATTGTTCAATAGTATTTCTTCCAATAATTGGAGCAGCAAATTTTGTATTAAGATCAATACCCGCTCTACCGGTTGTGCTTGATACACCATATTCATTCTTGATGTCGAACAAATTATATACAAGTAAGAATGCGTTTACATCAAGACCAAAGACTTTGAATTGTTTATTAGCTCTTAGGTCAACATTCAAAGTATTCGGTTTTCTTCCACCGTTTTCAAAACGTAGTCCTTGCGAATAACGCGGGTCTTCAGTGTATGGAGCGCCGGAACCGTAATTAAAAATTATTCCAGCTGTCCAATCTGTTGGATCTCCAATTGTTATAGAAGCATTAATAGTGTGTGTCTGATCCCAATCGAGAGGAACAACTTTTTTATTCGATTCAACCGGAGGATCGGCTTGATTATTATAAAACTCTACCATCGGATCTGATGCATTACCTGAAGCAACTTGATAGGTATAATCTATTTTTGCACTAAAGAAATCGGCAAATCTTTTATCAAGTGTTATTATTACACCTTTAACATTTCCATAATCTCTATTGATAAATCTTGCAAATGTAAATCCTTCGTAAGTTTTTAGAATCTGCATACCAAGAAGGTTACGTATATCACTGTAGTAAAGAGATATATCTATAGAAACTTCAGGAAAAATTACCTGCTGTAATCCTAATTCATATTTAACTGTTTTTTGTGATTTCAATTCCGGATTTCCAACAGAAGATGAAAGAGAAGTAGTCTGATCAATTAAGTAAGCATAATTAGTATATAAGTTTTCAAAACTTGGTATCTGGAAAAAGTGTCCGTATGAAAAATGGATAGCTCCTTTTTCAGACATCGGGAAAGAAACTCCTAGACGAGGACTAATTTGGTATTCAGACTGTGCATTTCTCTTTTGGAACGCATTTGGAAAGTTAGGATTGTTTAACGGGTTGCGAATATCAGTTGGTAAATCTGTATTTGAACTAAAGTAATCAAATCTTACACCCGCATTAATAATCATTATATCATATTCCATCTTATCTTGAATGTATGCCGATATTTCGTAAGGATATCTCATATAACTTTGGTTATACTTTGTGTTTAGATCACTATAACCCAAAGTAAAAATTGCATTACCCAACGAATCTAATTGTCCTTCCGTCATGTTTCTAATTGTTTTCCAATCATTCGAAATTGTATGAAGTCTTGCTTCGGCACCAATCTTAATTTTATGTTCTTTTGTTAGCTGTGATTCTAATGACAATTGCCCGATATAGGTTTGTGTATATCTATTATATCTATCAGTCTCGTTACCGCCTTGATTAAAAGTATAACCTGTAATAGGTGTACCTTGATTTGGTTCAACGTAACGAGTATCGTATTCATCTTCATATAAATAGCCCCAGAACTTATGATAGTTCGATGAGAGCTTTAATGTTGCAAAAGTACTTTGAGATGGTATCCATGAAACTTGAAAACTATGAATTGTATTAGTACGGTAATGATTTTTTATCGCGTCCGGAGTCCATTTGTAAGCATGACTATAATATCTATTCCAGTTATCATCCCAGAAAATACTATAGCTGAATTTCCACTGATTAAAATTATAAGTTAGTTTACCGTTAAAAGATTTTTTCTCATAAGGATCCATCGGTACAAAAGCGCTATCGCCGGTACCATGATCAATCCAATAAGTTTGATTTCCAGCAATTGGAAAAGTTGGTCTATCGTCTGAAACATTATAATATCTTTGTCCATACTCATAGCCATCATCGCGAAAATATCTGCCGGTTAAAAAGAAAGTTAAATTATCTAAAACTTGTGTCGGTCCGCTCAAAGTTAATTGAAAATCTCTCGGACCATTCAGATTAGCTTTATTTACATTTTGAAAAATGTCTGTGTGAGTTGTAAAATAGTTCCCTACATAAGCCGATACTGAACCATCGTATTTTGCACCGCCGTCTTTTGTAACAATATTAACAATTCCTGCCATCGCTTGACCGTACTCTGCATTAAATGTACCGCTGATAACTTCCATCTGTCGAATTGAAGAGTTCTCTACTTCAACAGACATACCACCGTTGAATACATCTGTAACAGTAACGCCATCAACTAAATAAGAAACTTCACCGGAACGTCCTCCTCTAAAATGCCCGTTAACAACACCAGCTTGGAGGTTAACTACTTGATTCAGATTCTCTACAGGCATCATTTTCAATTCTTCTGAAGAAACAATAGCTGTTGATGAAGTGAGATCTTTTGTAACGAGCGGCTGTTTGGCTTGAATAACAATTTCGCCAACATTAATTGTTGCAGGTGTAAGGTTTACATCAAGACGTGTAGTTTGGTCAATCCTAATTGAAATTTTTTGAACCGTAACTTTATGATAACCGATTGAACTAACAACAACGGTATAGATCCCTGGTGAAATATTATTGATGTAATAATATCCATCCAAATCCGCCACAGCTCCCATGCTGGTTCCCTGTATAAGAATTGTTGCACCAATTACCGGTTCTTTGACTTCAGAATCAATCACCTTACCGGCTAGTTTTCCAGTCGTACCCGCATTAATAAATGAAGAAGCAAACAACAAAAATATAAGACTCAGTTGTATTACCCTTCTCGACAACTTAATACTCTCCATTCTATTAATCCTGTACATAATTCATTCCTTGAAAATTTTAAGTTATAGAAACAAAAAAGGGCACTCCATATTTTGAAGTGCCCTTAAATTGATTTTATTATTTGATCAACATCATCTTCTTAACACTAGTGAACGAACTACTTTCGATTCTGTAAATGTAAACACCGGATGCAAAACGGGTAGCATCGAAATTAACAGTGTACTTACCTGCTTCCTGATATTTATTTACTAAATCTGCAACCTGGCGACCAAGTATATCATAAATCTTTAATGTAACAATACCCGGTTTAGCTATCGTGTATTTAATTTGTGTAGCCGGGTTAAAAGGATTAGGATAGTTTTGATCTAAAGAATATTGTAACGGTAGTTCATCTTTTACATCTGTGACAATAACATCAGAATTTCCATACCAAGAGTACATCCATACGGCCGGATTACTCCAGCCGGCATCATTATCATATGGCGACCAGCCTATTTGACCTTCTCGGTTTCTCCATAGTTCAGGGGAATTTAATCCATCATTATCACAAACAAGTACTTGAAGTGGGATTTTAAATCCTTCATGAAGATAGAGTGTATCTGTAACACCTACTGGAGTTTTTCTTAATTTTATGATATCTGCTAATGCTAATCTTCCTTCAACCATATAACCTGATGGGAATTTTTCTTCCCAGTAATAATTTGTACCTGGCATTAACAATGAATCTTTTTCTGATTCCCAGTGATCGCTTCTTGCTCTATCTTTATTAAATCTAAAGTGGTAATCTGGTTTATAACCATGCTTGTATGCAGTATGCTGTTTTGCTTCCTGATTGTATAAACCAATTTCAATGTCAACGCAGTCAAGTGCCCAGCTTGAACCTTGGCTCAAGTATGATATATTATTATAAACAATATCATCTGTAACATCGGCGGCGAAATACAAATATGTTTTATCCATTGCTATATATATATTCGCAGAACAATCAGCATCATTAGAAATAGTAAACCCGGTCATAATATGTCCTGACCCATCGGAAGGTTTTAGGGTGAATGGTGTAACACCTGCCCATTCTGTTAAATTACCATCAGCCGCCCAGCTTGGCGGTGTCATATTCGGGATTGTAGGAACACCTTTTGCTGTATTAGCAATTGCACCCGTAGCGGTTAATGCCCCTATGTTGCCATTTTTATCAATTGCTCTAACTGCGTAATAATTAAAATCTGTTCTATCTGTTTTTGGAGATCTTAAAAGATGTTCAAAAACTTGTGTCCCTCTTGGAACATTTTGTGCTACAATTTCAACTCCTGCTGCTTCAGTATTTGTAATTGGATTTTTACTTGCATAGACAAAATATTTTTCAGTTGTCTCACCTGCAAGATCCGTCCAAGTAATTAAATTTGAATACGTTCCTTTAACAAAATTTACTGCAGGAGCTAATGGCGCAATATTATCAAAAAGTTGGAATCCTGATTGTTGCATGATACCTAAGAGGACAGTTCCGATTAGTTTTTCGCCTTTTGGTCCAGCATCAGCGCCAGCACCAATAGCAAAAAAGTCAAATGAAATTTTTTTCATTTTATCTGGGTTGAAAACTTTGTTCCCATTTGATCCATTTTGACCCCATCCACCAATTGCTGGATGTTGATCACCATCAAGAAGAGCAAGTTCTTTTAATGGTAAATCATATCTTGTCCAACCTGAGGTTTGTGTTAAATCAATCGGAATTTTAGTCATCCAGTTTTCACCTTGACCAGGAGTGCTTTCTTCAGTAAGAGTAACTCTTAACATTGCTCTTTTTGGAACTGATGTTGTAACAGCTGTAACATTCTTTACATAGAATGATAAGTAGGTTCTTTCAATAAATTTATCTGGAGCCGTTACAGGTACATTAATAGAAACATATCCTCCCCAATCTTGAGAAGCATTGACTGTGTAATCAACTTTTAGAGATCCGGTAGTTCCTTCAACTTTGTCAGTAGCTTCATTAGCTAAAGTAACTGAACCTTTATCTGTTGCACCGGCCCAGCCCATATCATCTATACTAAATTGAGAAGCCATGTTTACGAAAGGAATGATTGGTGGTGCATAACGGTCACCGGTAACGGCAAAACCATCAAGAAGAATTACACCTGAAGCAGTTGGTGTATTAGTAGCGGCACCAGTTGTGATATAAACAATAGACAATTCCATTGTCTTAATTTTATCAAGCTGAATCTCACGGTCTCCATCACCAAATTGAAGAGCCCATTCTATTGTTTTATCGCCACCATCCTTAAATACATCCAAAGAAACTGTAACCTGTTTCCATTGACCGGAAGCATCAGAATAATCAATTGGCATTTCACGATACCAGAGATCACGTTTGTTTTCACTATCTACATCACCCAACTTTAATTCCGTAAATACTGTACCGGTTTGTGTTGTAACAACCGGGGTAATTACCTTATACCAAAATGTTAAATTTGTGCCGGTAGATAAGTTAATATAATTTGTTAAAGGGTTAGGTGTAGCTCTAACAATATAACCGCCCCAACCATCACCTGCACCGACAACATAATCGATTTTTAGTGAAGCTGCACCTTCTTTTTTATCAGCGGTGTAATCTGTTAGGTCCATCTTGGCAGTAGCCGAACCCTGATTGTTGTAAAATTGGTTCAAGTCCCAAAATCCGCTTGCAACCGCGTTATCTTGCGGTTGGAATACATACGTTTGAGAGTATGCTGAACCAACGATTAGTAAAAATAGTGCGAGAGATAGAAGTTTTTTCATAGTACTTCTCCTTTTGTTTAGTGCCTCTATTATTTATTTAGTGCTGTCTATTAATTGAACCAACATTTTTTATACAAAAAGAAACCACAAACTCAAAGTTAGAACTAGTATTAAACCGGAAAGAAGAATATTAATTTTCACCTGCGGAATGGCTACAACATTATTAGCTACATCAGTTCCGTTATTTTTTTTGCCTAGCAGAAAATCAATTTTAGATATGTTAATTTCTCCTTCATAATAGACTAAATAACTAAGAAAGATTACAAGCAACGAAGTTGCGAGGAAAAGAAATATTGTAAAGTGTAAATAGTTAACCTGCGCATATGCCATTAGAATCGGGTTATCTATCATTCCCGATTTATTCATAATTTCAATTAGGAATCTTGAAACGCCAAGAAACTCACCGATGATTAGAGAAACAAAAACACTTTTAGCACTTACTTTTTTTAGAGTTAATCCTAGAATAAAAACTGCCGTTATAGGTGCACTAATAAATGCTTGTGTGCTTTGTAAAAAAATGTAAATGTGAGAGTTCACAATCTTCACAAACGGAACAAGAAGAATTACAACAACAACTGTAACAATAGTAGCCATTCTTCCTACAAGTACTAATGTTCTATCCGACGCATCGGGATGTTTGGGTCTATAAAAATCAATTGTGTAAAGTGCTGCTATGCTATTAAATGATGCTGAAAGAGAGGACATTACTGCAGATAAAAATCCTACAATTACCAGACCTTTAATTCCAACAGGGAGAATATCACTTGCTATTAAAGTTGGATACGCTTCGTCTCCCCTTATTTCAGGAAAGAGTGCAAATGCAATTAAACCAGGTGTTACAAGAATAAAAATCGGCAGGATTTTTAGAAAAGAAGCCATGATTGTGCCGGTGCGGGCGTCGTTAATACTTTTAGCACCAAGTACTCTCTGCACTATATAATTGTCGGCACACCAATACCAAAATGCTATTATAGGTGCACCGAAAATAATTCCTGTCCATGGAAAGTCCGGGTCGCTCATAGATTTAAACATCTGGAAATGCTCGGCCGGTAATCTTTCACGCAACCCTGCAAAACCGCCGACTTCATTAAAACTAAACACCGTTAATAAAAAAGCACCGACAAGTAAAAGGATTCCTTGAAACACTTGTGTCCGGACAACTGCAGAAAAGCCTCCGACCAAAGAATAAATTCCGGTTAGAAGAACAATAATAACAGCTGAAGAGAAAATGCTTAATCCAAAGATTTTATTAAACAGAATTCCGCCCGCAAAAAGAGTTACTAAAATTTTAGTTATTACATACGTAAAAATTGAGAGCCCGGAAAAAAACTTTCTACTTGACGCATCGAATCTTTTTTCTAAAAATTCCGGCGTTGTTAGAACTCCCGCTCTTTTATAAATTGGAGCTATAATCCATCCGAGAAGTATTAGAAAGAAAATGGCAATCAATTCAAATTGTGCAACGGCTAATCCGCGTGCAGCTCCTTGTCCGGCAAGACCAATAAAATGTTCGCTGGAAATGTTAGTTGCAAAAAGTGTGATACCAATTGCGAACCAACTAAGATTTCTGCCTGCAAGAAAATAGTCTGTCAAATTCTTATCACTGTTTCGCAGGTATAGTCCAATTCCTAAAACAGCAATAAAGTAAACAAGAATTATCAAACTATCGTAAATGCTGATTGGATTATTCATACATAATATTCTACAAAAATAATACCGTTGGTAAATTGAAAAATTCGTTGGAATTGGAGATAATTCTTAAAGATTTTAACAAGTAGCTTATTATTTTAATAACTGATGCTTATTAATTTAATAAACTTATTTTAGCAGTATTAACTTTTTGCTTTGATGAAAAACACCTGAGGAAAGTGAATAAATATAAACTCCTGCTGAAAGTTTTAAAGCATTAAATTGAACAGAAAAATTTCCTTTCTCATGGTAATTGTTTACAAGTTGTGCAACTTCTCTTCCAAGAAGATCAAATATTTTCAATGTTACTTTTCCGGCATTTGCAATTGAGTATTTAATGGTTGTACTCGGATTGAAAGGATTTGGATAGTTTTGTTCCAATCTAAATTCAGTTGGTATTTTTTCTGTTGGATTTTCCTTAACACTAACTATCAAGCCATCTTTATTGGCATATGGTAAATAAGAACTACGTAAACTGGCAGCAACTGGTTTTTCAGTTTGGCGATCCATTGATATCAAACCCATTGTTTGGTATCCATTTGATTTGTATTGATACCAATCGAAAGCACACCACCAAGTTGTACCCATTAGATACCCGTTTGAGTTTATATTACCAGCAGCATCATATGGTGTAAAAAGTTTGAATGCATTGAATGTTTGAGTCAATACAGTTGTTTGATCATTAGTAGTTGATCCATTTTCTGATGACCAATAACCAAATTCTGTATCAAGGATTGGTTTATTAGGATTAGCAGTTTGTGCATCGTTCAAAAAAATATAAGTTCGACCAAAAGCATTTAGATCATTTCTCGGATAAAAAATTCCGAAGTACATTGTCCATCCTGCAACATCAAGAGGATCTTGAGTTACATCCGCAGCGCCCGGTTTGTCTGCAGCTGCAGATTGTGTAAGTAATCGTGCGTCATCGTAATTAGTTCTGTAGTCATTTTTTATATTGTTGTAAAAAACTAATCTTCCGCCGCCATCAAGATGGCATTCATTCGATGTACTCCACATAATCACTGATGGTCTGTTATAATCTTTGAAAACCATTTCTCTAAACATTTGCGTATGAAGTTGCCGGCTGTTTTGAATATCCCAAACATCTTGCGTGTCCCACTGCCAGACAGGAATTTCTTCCATAATAGCAATTCCAAGACGGTCTGCAATTAAATATGTATAAAGGTGATTAGGATAATGTGCTGTTCTTAGGTAAAGTGCATTTAGGTTTTTAACAGTTACTAAATCCGAGTAAATAATATTCTTCGGAACACTTCTTCCGTAATCGGGATGTTCTTCATGTCTTGCCACACCGGGTAAAAACATAATTTTATTATTGAATATAAATTTACCTTTACTTGCCGCAACAGTTCTAATTCCAAATTGTGTGTAGTATTCATCTAAGATCAATGCACCGCTTGTTAAGGTTACTTTCATTACATAAAGATTAGGTGATTTCATCGTCCAGAGTTTTGGATTTGATAGCTTTAGATTTGTTTTCCAAACAGATGCTGAATTTGGATTTATTGTTAGAGTGTTTTGAGTGGAACCGGATAAAACCGCTTGAGTTCCAACCAAATCTTTTGCAAACTCGGATTGAATATTATTTTGAGTTACGTTCGCTTCAAAAACTTCTACATCAACGGTAACTGTTGAATTTGCGTTCTTATTATTATTAAGGACTACATTTGTTTCAAAATTTCCATCTAAATCTTTTGGTATAATATTAACTCTTGCAACGGAAGAAGTTTCAGAAAGTTCAAGATAAATGTCGTGAATTACTCCTGCCCAGTTAAACCAATCAACAGTGTTAAAAGGAATAATATCTTTCCTTGAATTCCATGCAATATTATCAACTCTTATTGCTATGGTGTTTGGAGAACTATAATTAATCAATGAAGAAACATTAAATGCAAATGGCGTGTAACCTCCTTCATGATAACCAACATAGGTACCATTAATCCAAATATCGCAAACATAATTAACAGCATAGAACATAAGCTTAACAAACTTACCGTTATTAGCTGCATCTACATTAAAAGTTCTTCTATACCAAATTCCGTCATTATAAAATTCCGGATATGCACCGTTCGGTGCGGTTGCTTCCGTTAATGCGTTTTCCACGCCAGGAAGATTTTTCGTATTCCAATTAGAATCATCATAGCTTGATAGCTGTCGTCCATTTGCTTCAGTTTCAAGAGCTGCTATTCCTGAAGCATCTCTTTTAGACATTGTTAAATTATCAGCCGCTGCGAAGCGCTGTTTTTTCCATTCTCCGGATAAATCAATTATAGTTCTTGAATTTTGTTTTTCAAAAGATGGAACGGGCATTCCATTCTGATAAGGAACTTTTACACCGGAGACGTCAATCAGGCTTAATGTGGTTTCCAATGTAGCGGTTTGCGCTTTTATTATTCCGCCTTCCGCAAATATTATATATATAAAAATTATTAGTAAGTACTGTCGCATAGAATTCTCTTTTATTTAGAATTAACAAAATGATTTTTCAAAAAAAGTACCAGAAAACAAAATTAAAACATTGCAATTTTCACAGAATTCGGGGAGAACACTAGATAAGGATTGAGATACTTATTATAATGATAACATTATGTTATGAATTTGATAAGAAAAGAAATCTATTTTACTGAAGTTTGTATTAAGTAAATCACCAGAGCTATTATTTTAATCCAAGCTCTTTGCACATTCTATAATAGTTTGGCGGTGCTAAGCCAAGTTTTTTGGCAGCTTCAGAATCCGATTCCGATTGCATGCGGATATATTTGAAATATTTTTCCCGGAAAATCTTTTCCATAGGTTTCAACGCTTGAGGTCCCTCCGGCGATTTGAAGCTTAAGATGTCATTGGCAAAATAATTTTCGCTAAGAGATGCTCTTTTACCTAATGCAGTTTGGATTAATTGAGGTGTAATGATTTTTTCATCGTAGAAAAGCAACCTCTGTATTAAATTTTTTAATTCGCGTACATTACCGGGCCACCCGTAATCTACCAAGAGTTTAATCGCTTCTTCATTAATCACAGGCATCTCTTTTCCCATATCAATCGAAAACTCATTCAAGAAATAATCAATTAGATAATGTATATCTTCTTTTCTTTCGCGTAATGGTGGAACATGAATCGGTACAACATTCAATCTGTAAAATAAATCTTCACGAAATTTCTTTTCACGAACCTCATCTTCAAGGTTCCTATTCGTTGCTGAAATTACCCGCACATCAACTTTAATTTTTTCAGTCCGGCCGATTTTTTCAACTTCTCCATCTTGAAGTACGCGCAGAAGTTTTACCTGGGCAGTAAGAGGAAGCTCGGAAATTTCATCAAGAAAAATTGTACCGTGATGCGCCATCTCAAATAATCCGGGTTTACTTTTTTCTGCACCCGTAAATGCCCCTTTCTCGTAACCGAACAATTCGCTTTCAATAAGTTGATCCGGAATCCCGCCGCAGTTAATCGGAATAAAATTTTCAAACTTGCGCGGACTGTTATAATTATAGTGAATATTGTATGCAACTAATTCTTTGCCTGTTCCGGATGAACCTGTGATAAGGATTGGGGCATTACTGTTGGCGTATTTCGAAATTTCTTCACGCATTTTTTTTATTGTAGAAGAAACACCAACAATTTTTTTATTAGCCAGAACATTTTCAACGTTTCTATTCAATTTCTGATTGGATTTTTGTTTCTCTTTAATAAGTTTTTTTCTCTCAAAAGCATTAATAATGCTCATGATAAAATCTGTCGGTTGATAAATGTATTGTTCAATATCTCCCGGATACTTGGTACAGTACCAAAACGCACCGGCTTCTATTAAGTTGTGTGCAAAATCATAATCTGTGATGTTAACAGTCATCTTGGTTATAACAATAATTTGAATTGCTAAATCGAAATCTTTAATTTTTTTTATGAGCTGCGCACCCCGTAAACCTCCGGCAATCTGAAAGTCCATAATCACTACGTCATAATAATTCCTTTTCTTGTCCAACAGGTCAATAGCGGAACGCCCGTCTGAAACCACATCTATTATTTTAATTCTGTTTTCGAATGGTTTAATTGTATTTTCAACTCGACGTACATCAAAATCTTCGTCTTCAATCAGTAAAACTTTTATTTGTTCTTCTAACATTATTCTCCTCTCCAATTAAAATTAATAAGGAATCGTAATAGTAAATTTACATCCGCTCTCTTTAAGATTTTCAACATCAATATTCCAGCCGCATCTTTGTTTGGATATTTCATAAGCAATGTAACACCCGTAACCTGTTGATTGCCCTTCTGTTTTTGTTGAAACATTTTCTAAAAATAATTTTTTAGTTCCCGATTCATCCTTTTCCATCAGCTCAGGAAGAACACCAGGACCATTATCAGAAATTACTAAAGTTGTTGTCCGTTCTTTAGAATTAAATTTTGTCATAACGTTAATTAGAAGATCAATATCACCTGCGTGGTCAATACTATTTTGTATTAGAGGTTCAATTATTTCCCAGACAACAAATTCATTAATGCTTATCGGTAGAACTTTTTCATCAAGATTCATTTGTATTTTGAAAGAACCGGATTTGGCTGCAGTACGATTAAAAATATGTTCAACAATAAATCGAATTACTTCATTCAAATCGGTTCTGAAGGCTGCATTTCGTATCGTTTGAATCGGGGGATCGTACCATTTCATATCATAGATTACACGTGAGATAAAACTGGAATAACGGGAAACACGATACTTAATTTCGTTAATATTTTGCGGTGAAAGCATTCTAAGATCATCTTTAATAAAGCCCATTACTTTTTCTGCTTTATGATGTGTGTGGTAAATACGTTTTGTGAACATCGCTTCCTTATCATGTTCTATCACCTGCTTGATACTTCTCTCGTGCTCGTCAAACAAAAGTTTTTGAGTTTCGTCCCTCTCTTTAACTGTATAGGTAGAGATATAATACATCGCCAGCAAGCCGAGTAAAAAAAGTGCCGAATAAATTAACGATGTTTCTTCATAGTTAGAAACGATTTCGCGTTGAATGAAAGAAACATCTGCAGTATTGCGCATATAAAGAGCGCCAATAAATTCTCCGCTTGGAACGAAAGGAACAAATATGTGATACGTTTGCTTATCGCTCAATATATTTATTATTTGTTCTTTCTTCACAAGTTCTGTCTTGATACTATCGTAAAGTTTAATTGCTCCTCTGTGGCGTCCCGTGGCGTCCGGTAGATTAATCTTTTGATTGAAAATAAATGAAAAGAGTACGCGTCCATCATCAATAGCACGGATTTTTTTCCCGTCGTTTACTAGTAAACAAATTTCTTCCACGTTTTGTTGTAAGACCTGCTGATTAAGAATAATATCAAAAAATTGAATGATCTGACGTTTATCCGATTCACTTACCGGTGTTTTTAGCTTCGAGGTTTCCAAAAGAAGTTCTAGTGTTGTTGTACTTAGATTTGCAAATCTTTCGGCAGAATGTTTCTGAAACCATTCCTGAGTGTTTTCAACAAAATTGTGAAGGGATGCTTTATGTACATAAGAAAGTACAAATTGAAAAATAATCAGTCCGACAAAAAGCACAGTAAGGTGTTTAAACTCGAAGTGATATTTTTTTAGATTTTCGAATAACTGATTTTTCATAATTAAATTATTTTATAAAAACATCGCCGGAGTTAATAGTTCGCTGGGCCTTGCCGAGCGCTTCTTTAACGCTAATCTTATTTTGGATTGCCAAATTTAAGTAAGAAGCTATTATATCTGAACATTTAGTATATTTTTCCGAGAAGGGTCTGTGAACACCACTCTTTAAGATTTTATTGTAAAATATTAATTCAGGATGTTTCTTCATGAATGTTGTATCGGAATACATATTTTTTTTAACCGGTAAGTATCCCCCTACTTCATATAAGGTTTTCTGTACTTCATCACTCAATAAATATTTTATAAACTCAATTACTTCGCTTTTCTTTGTTGAATACTTAGACATCATTAAGTTCCAGCCGCCTATAATACTTACAGGCGTCCCTCCGGAAAAATGAGGCATCGGTGCTTTTTCGTAAATATTAGAAACGTCTTCGTTCTTTACATTGTTGTCATACCATTCATAAAAACCCCACCATCCTCTAAGAAAAGCATCCTGGTGATTAACGAAGTGAACATAGCATTCGGTTTCTCTATAATCTGTAATTTCTTTGGGTGAAATATTGTATTTATTTACAAGATCAACCAAAAGTTGTAACGCATTTTCTGCAGCTTTAGTATTTAATCTTACGGTATCGTCTACAAACAATTTATCGTTCTGTGACTCAAGTAACTCGACAAAACTGCACATCAATCCCTCGTAATCATCAGAAGGAAATACATAGGCCGAATGACCACTCCGTTTTAATCTTTGCCCGACAGATATAAACCTATCCCATGTAATAGAATTATCAAGTTCATTTTTAATTGAAGAATAATCCGGCAGCTTTTTAAGTATTGAATTATTGTAGTACAAAATTCCAATGTCAAAATAGAGAGGAAGTGCAACAAGATCATCTTTGTAATAACATGTACCAATCGCTTGATCTATTATCTGTTGATTTTGAGACGGCAGAAAATATTTGGTCAATGGTTCGGTCCATTTAGCAAAACGCGGAACCCAGATTTGATCTACCGAAAAAAGATCTACCCGGTCACTTTTACTTCTAAGATACCGGATTAGTAATTCTTTTCTCTCGTTAGTGCTGAATTTTTCAAACGGAAGGTCTATCGGAACAACCTCAATTCGTCCTTTGTTTATCTCGTTAAAGCGGTCAATTACAAGTTTATGACTTCGAGAAATATTATCTACATAATAAATTTTCTTAACTCCTTCATTACTAACCTTAAAATAATCACCGAACAAAAACATAACTACTAGTACAGTAAGAACTAGAAAAGTTATGGCAACAATTGAAATATAAAATGTTCTGATATTTTGCTTAAGCCTTATCATTTACTCGATCTATAACAAATTTTTCTTTTTCAATAGTTCAAATCTCTTAAACCAGCTTGAAAAGTTTGGTGTATATGGTACTGCCAATAATTGCCCGCCGAAACCAAATCTTCTCAAAACAATCATATTAGCTGCTGAAACCTTTATGGAATTCAGTGAAGCATCATTGATTTCTACTCCATAATCAGCCGCAAGTTTGGCAGTAGTATTATCTAGATTTTTGTACATCTTCTCGGTTCTTAAAATATTTTTAATATCTTCTTTTGCTTCATCGAAAGTTGCGACTTTTTCTTTTTTTCCTTCTCTTTTATCCAATAATTTGATGAGCGAATATCCTTCCGGAGTTTTAATCGGACCAAACACTTCACCAATTTTCATACGTGCTGCGGCTTTCCCAATCTCACCTTTTTCAGATTCTTTAAAAAAACCGGTTTCACCTCCTCGTGATCTAAGAGAATCACGGTTGGTATATTTTTTTGCAACCTCTTTAAACTCAGCACCATGGTCTAATTCGTTAAGAGCTAATTCAATCGTGTTAAGATCATTTGTTAAAATTTCCGAAATATTAAATTCATCGGGCTGTTGAATAACCCTGTTTGCTTTAACAAAAAAATTATAAGCATCGTCATCACTTACAGTCTGATCCTTAAAAAATTTTTTCATCATTTCGTGTGAGAGGTAATAATCTTTCCACATTTTTAATTCTGAAACAACTTCGGGTAATTTATCATACCCGCGCTTTTTCGCTTCTCTCACAAGCAATTCGCTCTTAATATAGAAGCTGATATACGAGTTCAACCGGCTTTTTATTTGGGTGGAATCAAATGTTAGAAATTCAAAATCTTGAAATGAAAGATAATCGAATAATTTAGAGAGTGTAACCGGTTCCTTCGGAAATTTTATAATGATTTCACCGAGCTGTTTCTCATTAAACGATTCCTTGAGCTTTGGAATATCAGCCTCACCGATTCTATACTTACCTCCCTTATTTTTCAAAAGATTCTTCTTATTTCCATTGATATAGTTCATTAATACTTGAAATAACTTTTCTACTATTGAGCGATCTGCATTAACAACAATTCCCTTAAAAAATCTTAAATAAAACTCTTCATAAATTTTATCTTCAATCCGGGATTTAATGATTTTTTCAACCTTTGATTTTTCACTTTCACTCAAGTCCATTTTTGAAGTAATAGAAAAAATTTTACATACATACCAACCTTCTTTCAATTCTATTGGCGGTGTAATTTGTCCTACTCCAATCTTATATATTGCATCTTCCATTCTTTCATTCATGGTGCCAAATGTAACTTCGGCAGCATCTTTTTGTTCTTTTTTTTCCGGTCGTGTTGTAAGAATTGAATCGAACGATGCACCTGAATTTATGTCCGCATATATTTTTTCTATTTCTCTCTCATCAGGGGAAAAAATAAATTTTGTTCGTACACTTCTCATCATTCGTAGTCGCCCTTGCACCAAAGCAGAATCGGGAATGACTATTTTATCCAGAACTTCTTTTTTATATAAAGCGTCCCTTAAATAAACGTTCGATAAATTTTCCATCATTGCACGGTAATTTTGTGACTTATCCGCTCCTTCTTTTTTGGCAGCTTGAGCTAAAAGTTTTTCGGCAATTAAAGTGTAAAGAAAATTTTTCTTGAATGAGGTTGAATCAAAACCTTCCTTGTCTGTAACGTGAGGAATAAATTCATACCGTTTACGAAACTCGTCTTTTGTAATTGTTATATCGCCGGCTTTTGCTACAATGTCTTTTGATGACTGCGAATAAAGATTTGAAATTCCTATCATGAAAATTAATAGACATGGGAAAAAGTAATTAGATTTCATATTTACTTTCACTTATATATTATTACACAACAAAATAAAGAAAAAAACAGTTTAACTACCCATATCATATATTTATGAACAAAGAACAGAAAATTAACTTGATCTCATAGCAATAAATTTGTAGTCTGCTTGTAAGTTCAAATGAAATTTATGTAATTTTTAGTTGCAATTCTTATCTCTATTTTTACAATACTGAGGTTAACATGATTCGCAGAGCATTTTATTTTGTTTTGATTTTACTAACACTCTCTTCCACCAGCTGTAAATCGCAATCTACAGAAAGCAATTTGAATATTCAGGACTCGACATCAATTGCAGGATGGAGTCTGGTTTGGTCCGATGAATTTAATTATACAGGTCTTCCGGATTCTAAAAAGTGGGGTTACGATGTTGCTGCTCCCGGATGGGTTAATAATGAAGCCCAGGCCTATCACGATAACAGACTTGAAAACTCCCGCGTTGAAAATGGAAAACTTATTATTGAGGCTCGTCTAGATGGTTATAAAAATTATCCTTACTCCTCGGCACGACTCGTAACAAAAAACCGTGGTGACTGGACTTACGGCAGATTTGAAATCCGCGCAAAAATACCTTTTGGCAAAGGAACGTGGCCTGCTATCTGGATGCTTCCAACCGTTTGGAGTCTGGGTAACGGCGGCTGGCCGGATAACGGCGAGATCGATATAATGGAACATGTCGGTTACGATCAAGGTGTTATTCATGGATCAACACATTGTAATAAATATGTCTGGACAAACGGAAATCAAAAAACCGGAACGATAAATATTCCCGATTGCAGTTCAGCATTTCACAATTATATTTTAGAATGGTCGGCATCAGAAATTAAAGTTTACGTTGATGGGACATTATATTTTACAAATACTAATGAGAACAAAGGATGGCAATACTGGCCGTTCTATAAAGATTTTCATTTAATTCTAAATCTTGCTATTGGCGGATCATGGGGCGGTGCTCAGGGGATTGATAATAATATCTTTCCTCAAAGAATGGAAGTTGAGTATGTAAGAGTATATAAGAAAGGGGGATAATAATACTTTCTTTAATATTTTGGTGATTAACAAAAAAAGTTTTTGGCGTAGTTTAAGATTGCTTTAAGAAGGGAGAGTGAAATTAAATTTGCTTCCTTTCCCTGGTATACTCTCAATCCATATTTTACCATTATTGCGTTCAACAAACTCTTTACAAAGTATTAATCCTAGCCCGGACCCACTTTCGTTTTCTGTTCCGGTCTTAGAATGAGTTATATCCAAACTAAAAAGATTATCAATTATATTTTGATCCATGCCAACACCGCTATCTTGTATAACTACCTGTACAATGGCTCCTTGTTGAACTGCATTAACATTTATCAATCCGCCTTTATAACTAAACTTAATAGCATTTGTTAAGAGATTCCGAATTACAGTATTAAGCATATCTTCATCTGCCGTAACAATTGTATCGCAAGAAATTTTGTTGAGAAGCTGAATTTGTTTTTTTTCTGCTGACTTACAAAGAAGACTGAAATTTTCATCAACAATTTTCTTTAGTTCAAGTTTCTGAGGATTAAAATCAATTCTCCCGGTTTGGGACCTTGACCAATGCAATAAGTTTTGAAGCAAATGATGAGATATCTCGGCAGATTTTTTCATTTCTTGGATATAGAATAATCTTTCTTCATCTTGGAGATCCGAATAATCACTGAGTAATAAATCAGAGAAGCCTAGAATTGTTATGAAAGGATTTTTTAAATCATGTGCGATGATCGAGAAAAATTTGTCTTTGGTTTGATTGAGCTGTTTCAATTCTTCAGAATATTTTTTTATTTCGTCGGCGTTTCTCTTTCTTTCTATCACCTGAGCAATTTGTTCCGACACGTTGGTTAGCAATTGCATTTCAGCTTCACTGTAAGCTTTTTCGTTTTCATAATCTTGTACAACAATAACTCCAATTGTTTTGCCGCCAACTTTAAGAGGTACACCAAGCCAGACTGGTGATTGTGAACCGATTAATTCTATCTCTCCAGCTTTTCTCAACTCAGTATCTTTTTGAAGGTCGACAAGTATTGCTTCCCCTTTTCTTAGAACGTATTCGGTTAATCCTCTACCCGGTTTTTTAGATGCTTCGGGTGGATCGAACTCATCTACAAAATACGGAAATGAAATCATATCACTTTTAGCATCATATAAAGCAATGTAAATATTTTTTACCGGCATTAAAGTCGCAATTGCTTGATGGATTTTTTTATAAAGAGCATACATATCGGAAGCCGTATAAGCTGCCTCTGAAATTTCAAAAAGTGCTTCGCGAAGTAATTCTGCTCTTTTGCTTTCAGAAATATCCGACGCGACAGCAACTACCACATCTTTATCCAAGTATTTTCCTGGAGAGATACTAACTTTCTTCGGAAATATTTCACCGTTAGATCGTTTGCCCCAAAATTCAAATTGCTGCGGTTTTCCGGAAAACGCTTTTTGAACATACTCAAAAATTTGACCCATGTTGTTTAAACCTGGCGCAGAAAGAAACTCGGGAGTTTTACCGACAAAAAATTCGCGAGGATAGCCGTACATTTTCACTGCACCATCGTTTACATCCAAGAATTTTCCGTCCTTATCTTGAATATAGATTGCTTCCGTTACAGCATTGAATAAACCTCTATACGATTTTTCAATTTCCTTAAATGCTGTTACATCGAGTGGGAAGTTGTTAATATTTTTTTCAGGAGTTGTCATAAACTCCGAATAAGTGTGTTAAATTTTAAGCGAATATAGATTTTAGCTTCGTTATAAGCAAAGAGAAAACCTAATTGAATAATGATTTAAATACTTACAGATAGAACATCTTTTAATTGATTTTTTTAAATCCGCAGAGAAAAAATTGTCAACTTGAGTAAATAGTATCTCTTACTTTATCGGTTATAGTTCTAAAATCAATTTTACCGCTTCCTGTCTTTGGCATCTCAGGCAAAACCACAAACTTGTACGGTAAGGCAATACTCGGAAGATGCTCAGACATTTTTTTCAAAGTTGTTTTTTCATCTACAGCTTGCGTAATTGCTGCAACAATTCTAGCACCGCGGATTGCATCAGGGACTTCAACAACACAGCATTCAATTTCCGGCGGTAATATTTTTTCGAGAACATCTTCAACTTTAATTAACGAAATCATCTCGCCGCCAATTTTCAAAAACCGTTTTAATCTACCTACATGCCACAAGTAACCTTCAGCATCCATGTAGCCCATATCACCCGTATCATACCAACCGTGGCGCATACTCAAGGATGTCTGTTCGAAATCATCAAAGTAACCTTTCATAACATTATCGCCTTTAACCAAAATTTTACCAATCTCACCAGTCTTACACGCATCTCCGGTTTCATAATTTTCAACTCTAACCTGAACACCGTCAATTGGTCTTCCAACACTTCCGGGTCTATTAAATTCAAAATTATTCACAGTAATAGCCGGACTTGTTTCTGTTGCCCCATATGCTTCAAGTAATATTTTATTATGCTCTCTAATAAATCCTTCTCGTAGTGCGTCTGGACATTTATCAGCACCCGTTAAAAGAATTCTTACCGATTCAAAATCGCCTGGCTTTGAACTTCGCAGATAACCCCAGAAGAATGTTGGCGTGCCGGCAACAATAGTTGTTTTTTCTTCATGAATTATATCGCAGATTTTTTTGAAGTCGAGCGGATTAGCATAAGTTACAATTGTCATTCCTGTTGCCATTGGTACCCAAAGATTTGCTGTCTGCCCAAACGAATGAAAATATGGTAGGTTAGCTAGAAAAATATCATCGGCAGAAAAAGTAAAAGCTTTAACAAGACTATCATAATTGGAAGAAATATTTTTATGTGTAAGCTGAACTGCTTTTGGATCTTTTTCACTTCCGCTTGTAAATAGTATTACTAATGTATCATCTTCATTCCCGCCATGAATACTTCTAAGAATCCTTTCTGTTGACGCACCTGCTTTTATTGCCGCCCTTAATTTGTTAAATATTGTAACCGACTTCATTATATCTTCAATGTAGACCATTCCTTCTACATGGGAACAATTAATTTTTTGACAAAGCGCTCTTGATGTAATAATAGTTTTAAATGCGCATTTTTTTTGAGCGAACCGACAATTTAATTCGGCACCTGTTGAATAATTAATCATGACAGGAATACGTCCGCTCATAAGACTAGCAATAACCGCAAGTACTGTTCCCGCAGAATTGGGCATCATTATGCCTAAAAAACCTGACGGATAAATTTGAAATTTCTTGGTGAGGATAAGCGAACCTATTAGTGCCCGCTTGTATGTAATTCGTCTGTTAAGTGTTTTATCTACAATCGCAAGTTTTTTTTCATATTGCTTTGCAATTCTTACAAACTGTTGATGGAATAACATTATCACTCCTATTATTTTTATTGATATACCAATAACTATAACAGTAATTCTATATTTATATCTGAACGGTCAGTAAATACTTAATTATACCATGCTAAATAAAAATATAAGATGGTCTAAACTTGCATTTTCAGACACATCTTTTTCCCTCGAAGAATTGTAGCGTCAATATGAGATATTAATACTTAGTTAGCAATAAGAGAAATTAAGAAAATCCGTCCCGTACAAACTTGTGCCTATGTAATAAATAATTTATTTTAGCGGCAAATAAATCCGGCTTTATTAATCACGGTTAAAAAACAGATAAAATGATTAGCACAATTAAGAATATGACGACAATAACGACAATGCATCTCCCTTTTAGACTGCCGGGCAAATAATAAAATTTATTAAAAAGAAGATTATTGACCCCGCAGTAAGCGGGGTTTTTTATTGCAGTAAAGTTAAGTATGACATTGGTTCATATAATTAATAGATAAAGAAAAATTATGAGAATATTAAAATTTGGCGGTTCATCTGTAGGCACTCCAGAAAGGATTAATGACGTCATTAATATCCTGAGGAACTATTTAACGAGGGGGATTGAAATTGGTGTTGTGTTCTCGGCTTTCCAAAGTGTTACAGATAAATTAATATCATTAAGCAAACAAACGTTAGGACGGAATGAATCCTACAAAAATGAATTGGAACAAATGAAACAAATTCATATTAACGCTATTGATTATCTCTTAGAAGAAAAAAAAGAAAAGATTGCTGTTGGTAAAAAAATTATTAAGCTGTTTGTTGAGCTCGAAGAAATTTTACACGGTATTTATTTGGTAAAAGAACTTACACCGCGTACTTTAGATTACATAATGAGTTTTGGCGAAAGACTTTCCTGCACTATTATTTCAGAAGTGATGAATTGTAAAGGAATTGAAACAGAATTTTTAGACAGCAGGTTGCTGATCAAAACCGATGATTCATTTGGTAATGCAAAGGTTAACTTCGACATAACAAACAAAAATATTGAAGATTATTTTTCGACTCATAAAAAAATTCAAATTATAACCGGCTTTATTGGTACAACAGAAAGAAACGAAACAACAACTTTAGGAAGAGGCGGTTCCGATTATTCGGCATCAATTTTCGGTGCTGCGTTGAATGCCGCAGAAATTGAAATATGGACAGATGTTGACGGTATTCTTACAGCCGATCCTAAAAAAGTTACCGATGCTTTTTCCCTGAATGCAGTAACCTACGAAGAAGCAATGGAGATGTCGCACTTCGGCGCAAAAGTTATACATCCGCCCACCATGAAACCGGCGTTGAATAAAAAAATTCCAATCAGAATTAAAAATACCTTTAACCCATCATTTGAAGGAACCGAAATATCCGAAAGTAATTCTGAAAGTAATTTTACCGTTAAAGGAATTTCTTCAATTGATGAAATTACTCTGCTTAGAATAACCGGGAGCGGAATGGTCGGTGTAGTGGGAATTGCTTCAAGAATATTCGGCTCACTTGCAAGAGCAAGTATTAATGTAATGTTAATTACTCAGGCTTCTTCCGAGCACAGCATTTGTTTTGCCGTATTACCACAACAAGGCAGTCATTCCAAAAAATTGATAGAAGAAGAATTTAAATGGGAAATACGTGACGGAATAATAGATGAAGTTATTATTGAATCCGGAATGTCAATCATAGCTGTAGTCGGAGAAAATATGCGCCACACACCGGGTATTTCCGGAAAAGTATTTCAGGCACTTGGGAAGAATGGAATAAACATAATTGCCATTGCTCAAGGTTCATCGGAACTTAATATCTCACTGGTTATTCAGAAAGAAAATCTGAAAAAAGCTATGAATGTTCTGCATAGTTCGCTTTTTTTGTCTAAACATAAATCCTTAAACTTGTTTTTGATAGGTCCCGGCAAAGTTGGCGGTGCATTTTTAAAACTAATCTTGGAAAGAAATTTGTACGTGTCGGAACATATTCATACAAATATTAAAGTTGTTGGTATTATGAATAAACGGAAAATGTTCTTTGATAAAAATAGTGTTGACATATATAATTGGAAAACACAACTTGAAAATTCTAGTCAAGAATCCAACATTGAAAAGTTTATTGCACATATGCAGAAAATGAACATGCAGAACTCTATTCTCGTTGATTGCACTGCTAACGATGATGTTGTTAAGTATTATCAAGAAATTTTAAGCTCCAATTTTTCAATTGTAACCCCCAATAAGATAGCCAACACTCAAAGCTACAATCAATTTATTGAATTAAGAGTAGCCGCAAAAAAACATAATGTTGAGTTTAGATATGGAACAAATGTCGGGTCAGCTCTCCCGATTATCAATACGCTAAAAGACCTGGTTGCCAGCGGAGATGAGATAATTAAAATTGAAGGAATATTTTCCGGCACGCTTAGTTTTATATTCAATACTTTGAAAGAGAAAGACAGTTTCAGCGAAGTTGTTCAGATTGCACAAAAAAGAGGTTATACTGAACCCGATCCGCGTGACGACTTAAGCGGATTGGATATGGCAAGAAAACTTTTGATTTTGATCCGGGAGTCTGGAGTTCAATTCGAACTGAAAAATATTAAAATCGAAAAAATAATTTCTGCCGAAACTGAAAATGCCGAAAGTCTAAATGAGTTTTATGAAAAATTGAAAAATGATGATAGAAATATAATTCGAAGGAAGAAAAATGCTGAAAGACAAAATTGCGTTTTAAGTTACATTGCAAAATATGAAAACGGTTCTGCAAGTTTATCAATCGAAGAGATTGATAAGAATCATCCTTTTGCTTCTTTAACAAACAGCGAGAACATAGTTGCATTCACAACAAAAAATTATAAAAGAAATCCGCTTATAATTCGCGGACAAGGTGCAGGTGCAGATTTTACAGCAGTCGGAATTCTTTCCGACATTTTAAGAATTTCAAATTATCTCGGATAAGATGATGAATAAAAACAAAGTTGCTATACTTGGAGCTACAGGAAGTGTTGGACAGAAATTTATTGAGCTGCTTTCAAATCATCCTTGGTTTGAAATTGATGAGCTGGCCGCTTCAGATAAATCTGCGGGCAAAAAATACGGTGAGGCTGTCAATTGGGTAATGCAAATACCGTTTGATAAAAAAATTGCCGGGATGGGTGTGAAAAAATGTGAGCCGGTATTAAATTCAAAAATAGTTTTTTCTGCGCTTGATGCTTCTGTTGCCGGAACAATAGAGGAAGATTTTGCTAAGGCCGGATACATTGTAATTTCCAATGCGCGCAATCATCGTTTTGATGATGATGTCCCATTGATGGTTCCTGAAATAAATTCGAATCATTTAGAGATTATAAAAAATCAAAAGTTTGAAAAAGGCGCAATAGTAACCAATCCAAATTGTTCAACAATCGGCCTTGTAATGGCACTTAAACCTTTAGATGATGAATTTGGAATTGAATCCGTAAATGTTGTTACAATGCAGGCTATTTCCGGTGGTGGTTATCCGGGTGTTCCAAGTATGGATATTATTGATAATGTTATTCCATTTATCGGTGGTGAAGAAGATAAAATGGAAATTGAACCGAAAAAAATTCTTGGAAAAATAACCGACGGAAAAATAAACTATGCTACGATTACTATTAGTGCTCAGTGTAATCGTGTAAGTGTGATTGACGGGCATACAGAATGCGTTCAAGTAAAATTGAAAAAGAAGACTTCGAAAGAAGAGATAATCAAAGCATGGAATAATTTTTCGGCTGAACCACAAAAATTGAATTTACCTTCTGCCCCCGAGAAACCTATTATTTATTTAGAAGGTGAAAATTATCCGCAGCCGCGTATCCATAGAAATCTTGGTAAAGGTATGTCGGTTGCAATCGGAAGATTGCGCGAGTGTTCCCTATTCGATTATAAATTTGTTGTTCTCTCTCACAATACAATTAGAGGCGCAGCAGGCGGAACAATTCTAATTGCAGAATTAATGAAATCAAAAGGTTATCTGGATAAATACTTATGAAACCAAAAAGTATAAAAGTTATTGTACCCGCAACTGTATCCAACGTTGGTCCCGGATTCGACATAATGGGTTTTGCAATCAATACCCCAATCGAAGAAATGGTTCTACGTCTTATAGATAAACCGGGAATTAAAATTTCAAAAGTTACCGGTGATAAAAACGGATTACCGCTTGATATCAAAAAAAATACTGCAACTGTTGCATTAGGGCATATGATTTCAATGCTGGATATAAATCTTGGAATAGAACTAGAGATTAGAAAAAAAATAATTTCAGGCAGCGGACTTGGCTCAAGTGCCGCAAGTGCTGTTGCTGCTCCATTTGCCTTAAATGAATTATTGGGAAAACCATTTTCAAAACATGAATTAATGGAGTTTGCACTTCTCGGTGAGAAAATTGCATCGGGATCAATTCATGCGGATAATATTGCACCATGTTTGTTCGGAGGATTCATTTTAATCCGCGGATACAACCCGACCGATATTGTTCAATTACCGTCACCTAAAAATTTATATTGTACAATTCTTCATCCGCAATTTGAAATAAAAACCAGCGAAGCAAGAAAATTGATAAAGAGAAATTATCCACTTAAAGACGTAATAACTCAAACGGGTAATGCGGCCGGATTGGTTACAGGAATTCTAAAAAACGATTATAAATTGATTAAACGTTCGCTCAATGATTTGATTGCAGAACCAGCACGCGCAAAATTAATTCCAGGTTTTTACGAAATAAAAAATGCAGCAATGGAAAACGGTTCGGTAGGCTGTAGTATTTCCGGATCTGGACCGGCAATTTTCGCATTCAGCACTTCCGAAAAAGACGGAAGAAAAATTGGAAGTGTGATGAAAAAAGTATCTTCAAAATATTTCAAGAAAAGTAACGTTTATGTTTCTTCAATAAACACTAATGGCCCAAAGGTAATCGGCTAAAATGAAATATTTCAGCACACACAATCAAAATAATTTTGTTTCATTCAGGGAAGCTGTTTTAAATGGACTTGCACAAGACGGCGGACTTTTTATGCCGGAAATAATCCCTTCATTTTCAAAATCATTTATACAAAATCTTAATTCATTTTCTTTTAAGGAAATTGGAACTGAAACAGCAAAAAGATTCATTGGCGATGAGATTGATGATCAGAGACTTCAGGAAATTATCGAGCGCTCACTTTACTTTCCTGCACCCATTGTTAATCTAGATGAAAATACTCACGTACTAGAATTATTCCATGGGCCGACTCTTGCATTCAAGGATTTCGGTGCCCAGTTTATGGCAAGAACAATGGAATATTTTGTAAAAGATTTGAATAAGGAACTAACAATTCTTGTTGCTACCTCAGGCGATACCGGAAGCGCTGTTGCACATGGTTTTTATGGAGTTGATGGAATAAAAGTTTATTTGCTTTATCCAAGCGGTAAAGTCAGCCACATTCAGGAAAAGCAATTAACAACTCTTGATAAAAATATAACAGCGTTAGAAATTCAAGGCACGTTCGATGATTGTCAGGATCTCGTTAAGAAAGCATTTACTGATAACTATCTTAAAAATAAATTGAATTTAAGTTCAGCAAACTCAATTAATATAGTCCGCTTGATTCCACAATCATTCTATTATATAAATGCCATTAAGCAATTGAAACAGAACAAAAATAAAATTGTGTTTTCTGTTCCCTCGGGAAATCTTGGAAATATCACCGCAGGATTGATTGCAAAAAAAATGGGAATGCCGATTGACCTATTTCTCGCAGCAACTAATTCAAATAATGTGTTCACAAATTATTTATCAACCGGAAATTTTGAACCGCGCAAATCAGTTCAAACGTTTTCAAATGCAATGGATGTTGGCAATCCAAGTAACTTTGAAAGGATGAGAATGTTATATGAAAACAATATTGAAAAAATGAGAAACGAAATTGAGTCGCTTAGTTTTAATGATGAGAAAACAATTGATGGAATAAAAGAAGTTTATTCTAAATATGGTTACATAATTGATCCTCACGGTGCAGTTGGCTATATGGCACTTAAAAAATATTTAGATACTCACAAACTAAACAAGATAGATTCGGTTATTGTAGAAACTGCTCATCCTGCAAAATTTAAAGATGTTGTTGAGAATGCAATAAGTAAAGAAGTAAAAATTCCGCAGCGGCTAGCCGAATGTCTTAACAAAGAAAAACATTCGATTGTTCTCGATTCCAAATTCGAAACTTTTAAGGATTTTCTTTCCGCTAACTAAAAACTTCCAAAAGCCTGTTGTTAAATTGTTCATCATATATTTTAGTAAAATCTACTGCTTCAATTGCGCGAGGATAAATTTTTACAAAATTATTTTTTTCGATTTCCCAATTTTCTAATATTGATTCCGCAATCGTAGAACCGGTATGAAATTCATGATTGACAAGATATTTATAAACCAAATCTTCATCAGGACGTTTAAGCTGATCAATTTTTACGTATTCTTTATTTAAATCTTTTTCCACTGAAGATTGTTTATTATAAATGAAAGCCACACCGCCGGTCATTCCGGCGCCGAAATTTTTACCGGTTTCTCCAAGTATAATTACTAATCCGCGGGTCATGTATTCACAACAATGATTGCCGACACCTTCAACAACTGCTGCTGCGCCGCTATTACGAACGGCAAAACGCTCACCGGCCTTTCCTGAAATAAAAACTTCTCCACCGGTTGCGCCATATAATGCTACGTTTCCAATTATTGTATTCCCTTCAAGAGATTTTCTAATTGTCCGCGGAAATCTAATTGTAATCAAACCGCCGCTCATTCCTTTTCCAACATAATCATTTGCAACTCCGCAATGACGTAGTTCAATATTATCTACAAGGAAAGCTCCAAGACTTTGTCCCGCTGCACCATTCAGCTGATATTGTATAGAACCTTTGAATTCTCCCGGACCGTACAAAAACGAAATCAATCCGGAGATTCTACTTCCTACGGCGCGGTCTGTGTTTTTTAATTTCCTATTCACAATTGCCCTACCGTGAGTCATTATTGCAGGAAGAACTTCCTCATTTATCCCTTCCGAAAAATGCTGTTCGAACTTTGCTGCCGTGGCTCTTATTTTCTCTTTAGAATTAAAAAAGAGATTATGTTTTTCATCTTTTGCTAATAGCTGGGTTAGATCAATATTTTTTTCTTCAAGTAATTTTTTGAACTGATTTTTCTCTTTCAATAAATCATTACGCCCAATAATTTCATCAAGACTTTTAAATCCAGTTTCCGCAAGTATTGCTCTTATTTCTTCCGCAATATTTTTCATGTAGTTAACAAGATTTTCCGGTTTACCTTTGAATTTTTTTCTAAGCTCAGTGTCTTGTGTTGCAATTCCGGCAGGACAAGTATTAAGATGACATTGTCTAGCCATAACACATCCTAAAGCAACAAGAGCCGAAGTTCCAAAATCATATTCTTCGGCACCAAGCATTGCGGCTATAATTACACTGCGTGCGTTTTTCAATCCTCCGTCAATACGTAAAGTAACTTTATTTCTTAATCCGTTTTGTGTTAAAGTTCTATGAACCTCTGAAAGACCAATCTCCCACGGCAAGCCGGTATGTTTTAATGAACCAAGGGGACTTGCACCGGTTCCGCCATCATTACCGCTAATTAAAATTGTATCAGCACCTGCTTTAACAACTCCGGATGCAATTATTCCTATTCCAAACTGTGATACAAGTTTTACACAAATATTTGCTCTTGGATTTACCTGCTTCAAGTCGTAGATCAACTGCGCAAGATCTTCTATACTATATATATCATGATGCGGCGGCGGTGAAATTAACGGCACACTCGGTGTTGTGTGTCTATTATTTGCAATTGCGAGGGTTACTTTTTCTCCGGGAAGTTGTCCTCCTTCTCCTGGTTTCGCACCTTGTCCAATTTTAATTTGAATTTCTCTTGCCGCTGTTAAATAAGAAGTTGTAACTCCAAATCTTCCGCTTGCAATTTGTTTTGTGTAGCAATTTTCGCTTTTATCAGGATTGGAAATACTATAGCGGTCTTTCTGTTCGCCGCCTTCGCCTGTATTACTTCTTATTCCAAGAATTGTTGCCGCACGTGCAAGTGTTCTGTGCGTTTCCTCGGAAATAGCCCCGAATGAAATTGCGCCTAAACCAAACCTTTTTAAAATCAGTTCTGCTGATTCAATTTCTTCTAACTTAACATTGTTTAATTTTTTTGATTCAAGAAAATCTCGTAAGTAAACCGATTGTTCCTCATCTTTAACTATAATATTTTTATTTTGAGAAACGTTATGAATTTTTTTGAACTCTGTCGGAGAAAATCCGTGAGCTTCACCGCCTTTCCTAAATCTAAATCTTCCAATTTCATCTAATTCAAGATTATTTGAGAATGCTTTTTTGCTTTTATCCAGAAGGGATTTTTTTAAGGCATCAAGATCAATTCCGCCCAAAGCACTTTTAATAGAAGGAAAATATCCATCAATTAGTGTTTGTGAAATTCCAATTGAATGAAACAACATGCTTCCATGATAACTGCTAACGGTAGAAATTCCCATCTTTGCCATAATTTTAAGAAGACCTTTTTCCAAAGCATTACGGTAATTGCTGAGTTTCCCTATCCAATCATCATCTGCAAAATTTTCTCTGATTAATTCATACGCCATGTAAGGATATACAGCGCTTGAACCGAATGCAACCAAAGCCGCAACATGATGATCTTCAATTACATCACCGGTAAAACTCAACAGTGCACAATTATTTCTTAATTTTTTCTTAATTAAATATTGATGAACTGCCGATACAACCAAGAGCATTGGTATCGGAACTTGATTTGGTTGTAATCCTTCATCTGAAAGAAAAATAATTTTTGTTCCATTGATTACTGCATTCTCGCATTCCGTTCTTATTTCCTCAATTCTTTTTGAAAGATCGTCTTCAATGTTAAGATGGCATTTTACAATAACGTGCGGGAACCAATAATGTTTTTCAAGAAGTCGTTTTACTTCCCGCGGAGAGAGAACGGGGCTGTCAATTCTTATTGCGCCGCTAAAAGTGTTGGAATAATTAAGAAGATCACTTTCACTCCCGATATATCTATATAAACTCATTACATATCTTTCGCGTATCGAATCAATAGACGGATTTGTTACCTGAGCAAATTGCTGTTTGAAGTAATCGTAGAATTTTCTGCTTTGTGTTGAAATAAAAGCCGGTGGAGTATCATCGCCCATAGAGCCGACAGGCTCTTTTCCGCTTTCGGCCATAGGGATTATGAAACGTTCAAGATCTTCTTTATCAAATCCGAATGCAATACGCAGCCGCTTATCAAATCCTTCTTCCGGCATACCAAATTCGCCAAACTCTTCATAATCATTTCCTCGTTCGAGTGCTGATAAATTATTCTTAACCTTTTCCGAATAGTTATCATTGTGTGCAACAATTTGTGTTATCTCTTTATTTGTTATTATTCCACTGCCATCTAATTTGATTGCAAAATTTTCGCCGGACTTCATGTGATGGTGCAGTAAAATATTTTCTTCATCTATATCAACAACGCCCGCTTCAGAAGCCATTATAACTAATCCGTCTTTCGTCTTAGTGTAACGCAACGGACGTAAACCATTTCTATCTAATTTTGCACCGACTATATCTCCGTCTGTAAAGACAAGTGCCGCTGGCCCATCCCATGGTTCAATAAGGTTTTCATGATAGATATAAAAATCTTTTAACTCCTGTTCCATACTTCTATCAAAGATGTATGGTTCCGGAATGAGCATCATGGCACTGTGGAATAAACTTCTTCCGCTTCGAACCAAGAACTCTAAAATATTATCAAGCGAATAAGAATCGCTGCCGGTTTGAGATACAATCGGTTTTAGTTCTTCAAGTCGTTCATTCCAAAAGTTGGATTTGATTGTAGCTTCGCGTGTCTGCATCCAAAGACGATTTCCTTTAATTGTATTGATCTCGCCGTTGTGCCCAAGCATTCTAAACGGCTGAGCCATACTCCAGCTTGAAATCGTATTCGTAGAAAATCTTTCATGAAAGAGAGACACTTTTACTTTGTATTCATGTTGATTTAAATCTGAATAAAAGCGTGCGAGGTGCTGCGGTTTCATCATTCCTTTATAAACAATTGTCTTGCTTGAAAGAGAACAAATGAAAGTTTCATCATTCACTTCTATAATTTTTTTCTCTACAGATTTTCTAAGAAGGTACAGTCTTGATTCGAAATCATCGTTTATATCTTTGTCAGTAAAAAAGAATTGAACAATTAGCGGACAAGTTTCTTTTGCAATTTCGCCAAGCACCAATTTGTTAACCGGAACATTCCTTGTGCCGATGTATTTAATATTAAGTTCGGAAGATTTCTTCTCAAACTTTTTTTCCAGATCAGATAATTCCTTTTCAGTTGTAAATACCATCGCAATTGCTAGCTTCTCATCCTTAATTTTACAATCAAGCTCCTCTTCTAAAACGAGTTTGAAATATTCTTGCGGAATATCCGTTAACAGTCCTGTACCGTCGCCGGTTCTTTCATCAGTTCCGGAAGCGCCTCTATGCGACATGTTTTTTAGTGCTTCGATAGAGAGATCTATTACTCTTCGTGAAGGAATGGCTGAAAGCTCGGCAACAAACCCGATCCCGCACGCATCATGAAAATCTTGTTTAATTATATTTTTGATATCTTGCATTTACATTACTCTCTTTTTAATCAGCATAAACATGTTTTTCTTTTTCAATTTTGAAAAGCTTATAGTTAACGCTGTCACACAATGCTTGCCAGCTTGCTTCGATTATATTTTCTGAGACACCAACTGTTGACCACGTCTCAACTCCATCACCGGATTGAATTAACACTCTAACTTTTGCTGCGGTACCGTGTTTTTCATTCAGCACGCGCACTTTATAGTCAATCAATTTTATTTTTGATATTTCAGGATAGAATCTTGTAAGCGCTTTTCGTAGTGCATTATCAAGTGCGTTCACAGGACCATCTCCGTTAGCCGCGGTATGTTCAATTTCTCCGTTAACTTCAATCTTCAACACCGCTTCGGCAGAAGTCTGTTTTTGATTATCAAATGTAACATGCACTTTTGAATCCAATGTTTTGAAAAAAGGAGAGAATTCATTTGTCTCAGATCGTAATATCAATTCAAAAGAAGATTCGGCTCCGTCAAACTGAAATCCTTCATACTCAAGTGATTTAATATGGGCAACTAATTTTTTGCTTAATTCATTATCCTCGGAAAGATCTATTCCAAATTCTTTCGCTTTGTACTTGATATTGCTTTGCCCTGATAAATCCGAAACTAAAACACGCTGTTTATTTCCGACTTTATTCGGTTCAATATGTTCATACATTTTGTTGTCTTTCATTACAGCACTGACATGAATTCCGCCTTTATGTGCGAATGCGGAATTGCCGACGTAAGCCGCGCGAGTGTTTGGAACTAAATTCATTACTTCAAAAACAAAATTCGAGAGCGGTGTTAATTCATTCAGATTAATTTCATTTTTAGTTTTCAAATTCATTTTCAAAATTAGATTAGGGATTATACTTACAAGATTTGCATTGCCGCATCTTTCACCTACTCCGTTTATTGTTCCTTGTACATGTAATGCGCCGTTTTCAATTGCGGTTAACGAATTTGCAACCGCAAGTTCACTATCGTTGTGAGTATGAATTCCAATTGGTTTTCTAATCACACTTTTTACTCTAAGAACTGCCGTCATTATTTCGTACGGAAGTGACCCGCCGTTCGTATCACAGAGGGTAATCACATCTGCCCCGGCTTTTTCAGCAGCTTTTATCATACGAAGAGCAAATTGTTCATTATCCTTAAATCCATCAAAGAAATGTTCGGCATCAAATATCACTCTTCTTCCGTGTTCATTTAGATACTGTACCGATTTAAAAATTAATTCTTCATTTTCGTCTTCGGTTAAACCAAGTCCTTTTTCAGCATGGAATTTCCATGTCTTGCCGAAAATTGAAACTGTAGAAGTCTCTGCTTTTAAAAGAGCGTTTAAATTTATGTCTGAAGAAATTTTATTTGGAAACCTTGCTGTAGATCCGAAAGCACAAATTTGGGCTCTTTTCAAATTCAACTTTTTTACTTTTTGAAAAAATTCCTCGTCGCGGGGATTACTCCCGGGCCAGCCGCCTTCAATAATATCTATTCCGAATTCATCTAGTTTTTGTGCAATGGCAAGTTTATCATTAATTGACAAATTAATTCCTTCACCTTGAGTTCCATCACGAAGTGTTGTGTCAAATAATTCAATGTAGTTTGGTTTCATTTTTTTCTCTGATTTTTAATTAATCATTCCGCTAGTTCTTGCAAATGCAAACAAACCGCATGCTTCAACTATTTCAAAAACATCACCAAGCGGATTAAGCTTATAACTTTTTCCATCTGAGTGATTCTTAATCATGTTAGTGTCAATATCTATTTCAATTGTATCACCGGTTTTGATTTTATCATTAAGTTTTATTGAGCACTCATAAGGAACAACAAATCCGCCGTCAACGGAATTTCGATAAAAAATTCTTGCGTAAGATTCAGCAACAACTACTTTTACTCCGGCAACTTGAAGAGCAAGCGGGGCATGTTCGCGTGATGAACCGCATCCAAAATTTGTTCCGCCGATAACAATGCTGTAGTCCGACCGATAATTATCACCGGAAATAAATTGTTTCCCTCCATCAGGTAAACCGGCTTGATTCAGCGGTACACTTGAAAGTGCAAAGTGTCCATACTTCTTTATTTCTTCAGTATCACTTGTGCTATAAACCAAATGTTCAGCCGGAATAATTTGATCAGTATCAACGTTATTACCAAGAACATATGCTTTACCGATAATTTTCTTTTCCATTTCTTTTCCTTTTATAAAAATTCTCTTGGATCTGTTATAAAACCATTTATAGCAGAAGCCGCAACAGTTAAAGGTGATGCAAGATAAACTTGCGACGCTTTGCTGCCCATTCTTCCCGGAAAATTTCTGTTTGTTGTTGATATTACCACATCACCATCAATGCTTCTTCCGATTGTATCCGAAGGCCCGCCGAGACAAGCTGCACAAGATGATTCGGCAATTATACATCCCGCTTTTTCAAAAATATCTTTTAAGGAAACGCCATTTATTGTTTCTTCTTCTAACTGTTTTGCAACTGCGGTACTCGCGGGAACAATAAATGTTGTTACATTAACTTGTTTTCCAAAAAGTAAATTTGCCGCGTATCTAAAATCCGTAATCTTTCCGCCCGTGCATGAACCTATATAACACTTTGTTAATTTTGTTCCTTCTACATTTCGAACTGTATCCCGGTTATCCGGACTGTGCGGCTTTGCAACTAACGGTTCAATCTTAGAAACATCATAAGAATATTTTGAATGATAGATCGCATCAACATCACTTTTGAAAATTTCATAATCCGTAACACCGATTTCATTTAAATATTGTTCTGTAACTTCATCAACGGCAATAATTCCGTTCATACCTCCGGCTTCAATAGCCATGTTGGTTAATGTCATACGTTCGTACATTGATAAAGATGAAATTGCTTCACCGTCAAATTCCATTGCTCGATATGTTGCACCATCTGTAGTAATGTCCCCAAGAATTTGCAGAATCAAATCTTTAGCGGTTAAATACTCGGGCATTTTTCCATTGAAGGTAAATTTCATTGACTCCGGAACTTTTTCCCAAATTTTTCCTGTGCCGAGTATGAATGCTGCATCGGTATTGCCAACTCCCGTTGCAAACATTCCAAATGCGCCGGATGTACAAGTATGTGAATCAGTTCCGAACAATACTGTTCCCGGGACATTATACCCTTCCTCTGCAAGTGCTATATGGCAAACGCCTTTGTAACGTTCGGTTCCGGCATCATAATAGTTCGGTAAATTGTATTCGCTAGCAAATTGACGAAGAATGTCTACATTTCTGTTTGCATGTACATTTTTTGTAAAGATGTAATGATCTGGAAAGATCACTAATTTTTCTTTATCCCAAATCTTAGCTCTTTCCCCAAATTCTTTTTTCCAGATTGCGATTGTCGGAGGACCGCAGACATCGTGAGTCATAAGAACATCAACATCAAGCCAAATGTTATCGCCGGCTTTCACTGCCTCACGTTTTGCAGCTTTAGCTAAAATTTTTTCAGTAATTGCCAAACCCATAAAAATTTCCTTTGCCGTTACTTAATCGAAATTCCGTTTTCGTTTATCTCAACTTTTGTATTACAATAAACATTAAACTGATTTATTGCCTGCAGATATGCTTTTGCGCTTGCTTCAATTATATCCGTTGAAGTTCCTCTTCCGGTAAAGGAATTTTCACCGCTTCTAATTCTTATTATGGATTCACCAAGCGCTTGTCTTCCTGATGTAACTGAACGAACACTGTATGATTCTACTGTCGGTTTAATATCAAGTGCTCTTTCAATCGCATTAAATACAGCGTCAACCGGACCGTCACCTGTTGATGATTCTTGAATAACATTTTCACCCGTTTTAATTCGAACAGTTGCAGTCGGAACAGTCTTTGTCCCTGCATTAACGTGCATATATTCCAACTCATACAATTCTTCTTCTTTATAAATTTCATCTCCCATTAAAACACGCAGGTCATCATCAAATACTTCTTTCTTTTTATCTGCAAGTTCAAGAAATGCATCGTACGCTTTTTGTAATTCTTCTTCAGTAATCTGATAACCAAGTTCCTTCAGCCGGACTTTTAATCCGTGTCTCCCCGAATGTCTTCCAAGAACTATTTTTGTTTTACCTACTCCCACAGATTCCGGTGTCATGATCTCGTAAGTCTGTCTGTCTTTTAACATTCCGTCTTGATGAATCCCGGATTCATGCGCAAATGCATTCTCTCCAACGATTGCTTTGTTGGGTTGAACTACAATTCCGGTAAATCCCGAAACCATTTTGCTTGTATTATAAATTTCAGAATAATTTACATTTGTGAAATAATTAACAATATCTTTTCTCACTTTTAGAGCCATAACAATTTCTTCGAGTGAGGCATTTCCAGCTCGTTCACCAATTCCGTTTATTGTGCATTCAACTTGTCTCGCTCCATTTTGAATTGCTGAAATTGAATTTGCAACAGCCAGACCAAGATCATTATGACAATGAACACTTATAATTGCCCTATCAATATTCTTCACGCGTTTTTTTAATTCAGCTATTTTATTCCCAAACTCAGATGGGAAATTGTATCCGGTTGTATCGGGAATATTAACTGTAGTTGCACCGGCCTCAATTGCTGTTTCAATAATATCTGCCAAGTAACCGATATCTGTTCTTCCTGCATCTTCAGCAGAAAACTCAACATCCTTAACAAAAGTTTTTGCGTATGCGACTGCATCATAAGACATTTTCAAAACTGTTTTTCTTTTTTCATCCAATGTCGTTCCATATTTGCTGTCACCAAATTTTCCAAGTATATGTATATCGGACGTGCTTGAAAAAGTATGAATGCGCGGACTCTTTGCATTCCGCAAAGCTTCATATGCTGATTTTATATCAATTTCTTTTGCGCGTGCTAATCCGGCTATAATAACCTCCGATTCATTTGCAATTCTTTGAACTGCTTCAAATTGTGCCGGAGAAGAAACGGGAAATCCAGCTTCGATAACATCAACTTTAAGTGCGGCTAGTTGTCGAGCTATTTCTAATTTCTCAAATACATTGAGCGATGCACCCGGTGATTGTTCACCATCTCTTAATGTTGTATCGAAGACTAAAATTCGTTCGTTCATTATTATGCCTTATAGATTAACAATTTATTTTTGTTTTCTTAAAGAGTAAAAACGCCTAAAGCTTGTTCATTAAAAATATCCGTGTAATTTCCAATTACTTGATTGGTCATTTTCTCGGTTGAGACCAATTCACTCCCTTCGGAAAAAATATCTGCTGTGCGGAAACCGTTTGCTAATGTGCGCTCAATTGCCATCTCAATTATTTCGGCAGCCTTCTGCATTTGAAATGAATAATTAAACATCATTGCAGCAGAAGAAATTGCAGCAAGAGGATTTGCTTTTCCCTTTCCAGCTATATCAGGTGCGCTGCCGTGAACTGGTTCATAAAGTGCATACTTACTTCCTATACTTGCCGATGGAAGCATTCCCAAACTTCCTGTAATCATTCCGGCTATATCGCTTAAAATATCTCCGAATAAATTTGATGTAAGCAATACATCAAATTGCTTTGGATTATGAACGATTTGCATTGCTGCGTTATCAACATACATGTCGGTCAGCTGAACATCAGGATAATCTTTATGAACTTCGTGAACTATATTTCTCCAGAATTGAGAAACTTCAAGAACATTTGCTTTATCAACTGAGGTAACTTTTTTATTTCTTTCTCTTGCAAATTTAAAAGCCATTCTTGCAATGCTTTCAACTTCCTCATGGAAATAATCCATAGTATTGAATCCGCGTTTATCATCAAATCCGCGCTGTTCACCAAAATAAATTCCACCGGTTAATTCTCGCATTACAATAAAATCCGTTCCATCCAAAACTTCTTTTTTTAATGTTGATGAATTTATTAATGCTTCATAAATTTTTGCAGGACGAATATTAGCATACAGTCCTAATGATTTTCTGAGTTTGAGTAATGCCGCCTCAGGTTTTAAGTGGTGCGGAAGTTTTTCCCATTTAGGTCCCCCAACTGCGCCAAGAAAAACAGCATCGGAATCGTAACAAGTTTGGATTGTTTCATCGGTTAAAGGTGATTGATGTTTATCATAAGAACATCCGCCTATTAACTGCTCCTTAAACTCAAACGTAATGTTGAAGCTTTCTGCTACAGCCAGCATCACTTGCATGGCTGCATGTGTTACTTCCTGCCCAATACCATCTCCGGGAAGTAAAGCAATTTTGTACCTCATACACCAACCTCTTCTTTTGGATTTTTCTTAAAGAGCCAGCTCATCATTCCTCTCAACTTTGCACCAACTACTTCAATTGAATGTTCTCTATTTTCTTTTCTCATTTGATTAAATTTTGAAGCCCCTGAGTTGTATTCTTCCAACCACTCTTTCGCAAATTTTCCGCTTTGAACTTCTTCCAATATTTTTTTCATTTCTTTTTTTGTTTCACTTGTAATTAATCTTGGACCTCTCGACATTCCGCCATACTCTGCGGTATCGCTCACAGAATAGTTCATTCTTGAAAGTCCTCCTTCGTAATAAAGATCCACTATTAATTTCATTTCGTGCATACATTCAAAGTATGCAAGTTCTGCCGGATATCCGGCTTCAATTAATGTTTCAAATCCCGCTTTAATAAGTTGAGCTGAACCTCCGCATAAAACCGCCTGTTCACCGAATAAATCGGTTTCAGTTTCGTCTTTAAAATTTGTTTCGATAACGCCTGCTCGTGCACCTCCGATTCCTTTTGCCCATGCAAGAGCTAAATCTTTTGTTTTTCCTGATGGATCTTGATGAACTGCTATCAAACATGGAACACCAGAATCTTCGAGAAATGTTCTTCGTACTAAATGACCCGGACCTTTTGGTGCAATCATCATAATATTAATATTTGATGGAGGAGCGATTTGTTTGTAGTGAATATTAAATCCGTGACCGAATGCAAGGGTATCTCCCGATTTTAAATTCGGTGCAACCTCAGCATCATAAACTGTTTTCTGATTTTGATCAGGAAGAAGAATCATAATCACATCTCCCCATTTAACGGCTTCTGCAACAGTCTTAACATTCAATCCAGCTTTTTCTGCTTTTTGCCATGATGCTGATGAAGTTCTTAATCCAACGCAAACATTCATCCCGCTGTCTTTAAGATTCAAACTGTGTGCATGTCCTTGGCTGCCGAATCCGAGTACAGCAATTTTTTTTGATTTAAGCAATTCAAGATCTGCATCCTGTTCGTAGTAAACTTTCATTGTATGATTCCTCTTTTATTATGTAATATTTTCTTTTTTATGAATTTTAACTTGCTCGCCACGTTTTAAAGCAACAATTCCGCTTCTCGCCATTTCCTTTATTCCAAAAGGCGCGAGAACATTTACTGCGGCATCAATTTTATCCGGAGGACCTGTAATTTCAATCATCATGGATTTGTTTGTGATGTCAACAATATTTCCTCTGAAGATGTCACAAATATTTTTTATTTCTTCCATCGAACCTTTATGCATCCCAATATTTATCAGAGCAAGCTCTCGCTCTACATGATAGACTTCTGCAAGATCAACAACCTTGATTGTATCTATCAATCTATTCAACTGCTTAACAACCTGATCTATTATCTGGTCGTCACCTTCGGTAACAATTGTCATACGGGACACTTCTGAAATTTCGGTTTCACCAACAGAAATACTTTTGATATTAAATCCTTTACCGCTGAACATTGTTGCAACACGGTCAAACGCACCAAAACGGTTTTCGACAAGAACTGAAATAGTATGTTTCATTTATATCATCCTCTTTGGATTTAGTCTATTAACCATCATATCGGAAATTGATCCGCCCGAAGGAACCATTGGAAATACCATGTCTTCCTTTACAACTTTGAACTCAATTAAAAACGGTCTGTTTTTCACTGAGAACGCCTTATCCAATAACGAATCAACATCTTTAGGATTATCAGTTGAGTATGATTCAATTCCAAATGCTTCACCGACTTTTACAAAATCAGGATTGCTTGAACCTAGATCCGTAAAACTGTATTTCTCTTTATGAAATAACTCCTGCCATTGTCTTACCATTCCCAGGAATGTGTTATTGATGATAAATATTTTTAACGGAAGTTTATTTGCAACTGCAGTTGTTAATTCCTGAATATTCATTTGAAATCCTCCGTCTCCACTAATAGAAATAATAGGGCGATCTTTAACCGCAAACGAAGCGCCTATTGAAGCCGGCAATGAAAAACCCATTGTACCTAAACCACCGCTGGTTAAATTAGAGCGTGGGTTATTATACTTGTAATGTTGTGCCGTCCACATTTGATGTTGTCCAACGTCTGTGACTATAACTGCTTCACCCTTTGTTTTTTCGGAAATTTTTTCAATTACATATTCTGTTCTCAATCTGCCGTCATTATCTTCATAAGTAAGCGGGCATTCATCTTTCCAAGCATAGATTTGTGCAAGCCATTCCGATGTATCGGGCGGGGCAGGTATTTCCGAAGCAAGTTCTGCAAGAATATGTTTTACGTCTCCAACAATGGGCAAATCAACAACAACATTTTTGTCAATTGCAGTCGGATCAATATCAACATGAATTTTAAATGCACCAGTTGCAAACGTATCAACCTTACCTGTTACGCGATCATCGAACCTGGCGCCAAGAGAAACTAAAACATCACAACTATCAACAGCACGGTTCGCCCAATATGTTCCGTGCATTCCCAACATACCAAGTGATAATTCATCCTTTCCCGGAAAAGCGCCAAGACCTTGAAGTGTCATTGTAACTGGTAATTTATTCTCTCTTGCAAACAATGCAAGTTCGTTTGAGCCGTTAGACATTATTACACCACCTCCTACATAGAGCAATGGTCTCTTCGCTTTTGAAATTACTTCTGCAGCCTTCTTGATTTGATTACTGTGCCCTTTATAGGTTGGTTTATATCCGCGGATATCAACTTCTTCGTCATAAACAAATTCACATTTAGATGCGATGACATCTTTTGGCAAGTCTACAACAACCGGTCCCGGTCTTCCCGTGGATGCAATGTAAAATGCTTTTCTTATTGTTGATGCAAGTTCTCTAACGTCTCTTACAAGAAAATTATGTTTAGTAATCGGGCGAGTAATCCCAATTATGTCCGCTTCTTGAAAAGCGTCGTTACCAATTAGATGAGACGATACTTGCCCTGTGAAGACAACAATTGGAACAGAATCCATATAAGCATCGGCTATTCCTGTTACGGTGTTTGTTGCACCGGGACCAGAGGTAACTAACACAACTCCGACTTTGCCGGAGGCTTTTGCATAACCTTCTGCTGCATGAACAGCACCCTGTTCATGACGTACTAGAATATGTTTTAGAAAATCAACGTCATAAAGATGTTCATAAAGTTTTAGAACTGCGCCACCGGGGTAACCGAAAATATATTCGACTTTTTCCCGCTTTAAGCACTCGAAAAATATATCCGCACCTGCTAAAAGATTATTATTCTTTTTCATATTAATTCTTTCTTCCATGATTAATAATTTTTTAAAATTGCTCCTGTATTTGCAGAAGAAACCATTCTTGAGTATCGTGCAAGGTATCCACGTTTAATTTTTGGTTCAAACACAGGAAGAGCATTTAATCTTTTTAATATTTCTTCATCGCTCAATTCTACGTTCAAAGTTCTGTTCGTAAGATCTATCTTAATTATATCTCCGTTATGAAGTGCGGCAATAGGACCGCGCTCAGCAGCTTCGGGCGATACATGCCCGATACAAGCACCTCTAGTTCCGCCTGAGAATCTTCCGTCCGTTATCAATGCAACTTTGTCTCCTAGACCCATACCCATAATCACGCTTGTAGGAGAAAGCATCTCTGGCATTCCTGGTCCTCCTTTTGGTCCTTCATATCTAATAACAACAACATCGCCGGGTTTTACTTCACCTGCTAAAATTTTTTCAACAGCTTCTTCCTGCGATTCAAAAATTCTTGCCGGTCCTGAAAAAATTTGCATATTAGAATTTACAGCTCCTGCTTTAATAACCGATCCATCAGGAGCTAAATTTCCACAGAGAATTGAAAGTCCGCCGGTTTTGGAATACGGTTTTTCAACTGTTTTGATAACCGAGTTATCTATAATTCTTGAGCTTGATATATTTTCACCTAAAGTTTTTCCTGTAACAGTTGGTCTCGACAAATCAAGAACACCAACTTTTGAAATTTCATTTAGTATTGCGGAGATTCCCCCTGCTCTATCAACATCTTCCATGTGAATATTTTTTGTAGCGGGACTAACTTTGCAGATATAAGGAACACGGTCGGAAAGTTCGTTCAAAGTTTTCAAATCAAAATCAATTTTTGCCTCGTTTGCAATTGCAAGAGCGTGCAAAACTGTATTTGTACTTCCGCCCATTGCCATATCAAGAGCAAAAGCATTCATAAATGATTCGCGTGAAAGTATTTTGCTGGGTTTTAAATCTTTTTCGATGAGAGAAATAATTTGCTTTGCTGCTTTAACTGCTAATTCTTTTCGTTCAGGTGCAACTGCAAGTATAGAACCGTTTCCGGGAAGTGCTAAACCTAATGCTTCCATTAAACAGTTCATTGAATTTGCGGTAAACATTCCCGAACAGGATCCGCAAGTCGGGCAACTGAAGTTTTCGTACTCTTTTAATTTCTTTTCATCAATTGTTCCAGCTTGAAATTTTCCAACTCCTTCGAAGACAGAAATCAAATCAACTTTTTCACCGTCAGGAGTTCTTCCGGCTTTCATTGGTCCGCCCGAAACAAAAATAGTCGGGATATCAATTCGTACTGCCGCCATTAACATACCGGGAACAATCTTATCACAGTTGGGAATACAAATCATTCCATCTAATCGGTGCGCTTCAACTACCGTTTCAACACAGTCTGCTATCAACTCTCGGCTTGCTAATGAGTAACGCATTCCGAGATGTCCCATAGCTATTCCATCATCAACACCTATCGTGTTGAATTCAAACGGAACACCGCCCGCTTCTCTAACTGCTTCTTTAACGATTCTGCCAAATTCTTGAAGATGAACATGACCGGGAATTAAATCTATATATGAATTGCAGATGCCGATAAAGGGTTTGTTGAAATCCTCGTCACTTTTGATGACACCGGTAGCTTTCAATAAGCTCCTGTGTGGAGCTTTTTCAAACCCTTTTTTAATTAAGTCAGATCGCATTAAATCTCCAGAATAAAAAAACCTCCAGAAATTCTTTAGGGTTTTGGTTAACCCCTTAATCTGATCTTGTGTTTAATTTTTATGTGATATGATTTTGGGATTAACCTATTATTTAGCTTATCACGGTAATTAGAATACCGAGTAGGCTAAGAATAATAATCCCAAGGAGAATAATTGAAGGTAAGTTAATCGTTGAAATTGACACAACACCGCTTGCAACAAAGTCGGTGTTTTCTAAAAAGAGGATTCTATTTTGTGTTGTGCTTTTCATGTTTGTTAAATTCTTGGGCAAAGATAGGATTTGAATTTTGTTATGTCAAGTGAGAAAGTGTTATTTATCAATAAAAATTTTTTTCTTTTGGACAAGAAACTCCATAAAAAATATAGATTTATAATTATTCGAAATCATGAATAAGTAATCACTTAAAGGTTTTATGAATTACTAATCGCTTAAGAAATTTTTTATTACAGAATTCAATTGGTTGAACTCAATTAAGAATGCATCGTGCCCGTGTATAGAATCTATTTCGAAATAATCCGACTCCGGGATTAATGATGCAATTTCTTTTTGTTCTGCTGCAGGATAAAGAATATCGGAGCTGATTCCGATACATAACGTTTTTGCTTTAATACTGCCCAAAGTTTCTTTGAGAGAACCACGTCCTTGTGCAATATCATGTAAATCCATCGCACGGGTTATAAGCAGGTAAGTGTTGGCATCGAAACGGCCTACTAGCTTATCACCTTGATAGCGTAAATAACTTTCCACTTGAAATCCCGGATATGAAATTTTGTTTTGCTGATTTTCGCCATGTTTATTTTCTCTTCCGAATTTTTTATTAAAACTTTCTGCACTTCTATAAGAGATCATAGCAATCATTCGCGCGGTAGATAATCCGTCATGTGGCTGTACCGTGTAGTTCCCGTTTTCCCATGCAGGATCATCAATGATTGCTTTACGCGCTGCTTCATTTAGTCCGATGCACCAGGCAGAGTGTTGAGAAGCAGTTGCAATTGGAATGATTCTTTCAACAAACTCCGGGAACATTAGCGACCATTCCAATACCTGCATTCCACCGAGTGATCCGCCGGCAATGGCCTGAAGTTTATTCACACCAAGATTTGTTAATAATTTATGTTGAAGATTAACCATGTCTCGGACAGTTATTTTAGGAAATTCAATTCCATATTTTTTATTCGTAATAGGATTTATCGAAACGGGCCCTGTTGTTCCATAACATCCTCCCAAAATATTTGAACAAACAATAAAATATTCTGAAGGATCAAATGCTTTACCATGCCCAATCAATTCGTCCCACCAGCCCTTTTGTTTTGATGAAGTAGTGATATTCGATTTTCCATTGTTACGAAAATTATAATCAGATGCATGCGCGTCACCGGTTAATGCATGACAGATTAGAATAGCATTAGTCCCGTCGTTATTCAATGTGCCGTATGTTTCGTATGCAACAGTTACACTTGGCAATGTTTCTCCCGATTCAAGCACAAATGGTTCGGAAAAAGTAATACTGTTTAACTGTTGAGTCTCTTCAATAATAATTTGTCTCATCTTTCGCTCACTGATTAAAATTCATTCATCCAAAATTCACAGCTTTACTTTCTTTTGCTGAAGTGATTGATTCTCCGAAGAACTCTTCATGCAAAACGTTAACTGTTTTTTCAACTTCCGTCTCATCAACAATAAAAGAGATATTTAGCGAATATGGATCGTCAAGAAAGATTAAACTGTGTATTCCATAGTTATCCAATACATCATGAATTCTCCGAACAATAAGCGATTTGACATTCTGACTGATACCGATAACAGAAACGAGCGAGAGATTATTCTTTGAATTTATATTACCGATAAAATTTTTCTCGATTTCCTGAATAAATTCGCTTTTGATCTTTTCTAAAAATAAATGTTCGAACTCGCTTTGCACTATTAATGACATTGATTGACCGTTAGCTGATTTGATGATTGTAATTATCGGTATTTCAAGTTGTGCTAATAAACCAAACAGTCGTGAGTATATTTTTTGTCCATAAATAGATTCTGTTTCATAAATACTTATTGACAACAGATTTTTTAGAAAAGTAATTGTTTTTATTTCTACATCATTTTGACTATCAGCATTACCGATAAAAGTTCCTTTTACTTTTGGATTAAATGTATTGAGGATACTAATCGGCACATTTTGTTTTTCCACCGGGGCTATTGTTTTGGGATGAATAACTTTTCCGCCAAGCACAGCCAGGCTCGATGCTTCATTATAACTCAGTTGGTCCAGAGTTATTGCAGATGAAACAATTTTCGGATCAGCGCTTAGTACTCCGTCAACATCGGTCCATATTTCGACGATGCTTGCATTTAGAGCACCGCCGATTATTGTTGCGGTAAAATCCGATCCGCTTCTTCCAAGAGTTGTTATATATCCATTCTCATCGGAACCGGTAAATCCATTTACTACTGGGATTTGATTCTGATTCAATCCGGCATACCACTCTCGAAGCAAGTGATTTGCAACCGAAAAGTCTACTTCTGCATTACCATAATTAGAATTTGTCCTAATTAGTTTTTTTGCATTATGAAATTCACTGTTAATCCCTTGTGATTTTAGTAACTCAACCAGTAATGTACTTGAAAGAAGTTCCCCGTAACTAACTATCGAATCACTGATTCTGCCGTAACATTCTTGAAGAAGAAAAACCTTGTTAAGTTTATTTTCCAATTCACTAAATAATTTATCTAATTGATACTTAGTTTGATGCTGGTTATTTACAGCAATAACCTTAGATAAAGAATCGTAGTGAATTGATTTTATCTCTTCGAGAATTCCGATATATTTTTGATTTCCGTTGCTTGAAGATTCTATCGCATTAATAAGTTTATCAGTAATTCCGCCAATTGCGGAAAGAACTACAATAGTAAATTCTTCCTTAAACCGGCCTGAAATAATTTCAGCAACTCTAAAAAATAAATCCGGAGTACCGATTGATGTTCCGCCAAATTTAATTACTTTCATATTACTTTCTCCTTAAACTACAATGCTTACATCCACAGTTTGTAAAGCTTGCTCAAAGTCATCAATTATATCTTCAATATTTTCTATACCAACCGAAACACGAATCATTTCCGGTTTAACTCCGGAATCTTCCTGTTCTTTTTCGCTTAACTGTTGGTGTGTTGTTGATGCAGGATGGATCACTAAAGTTTTTGCATCACCAACGTTAGCAAGAAGACTTGCAAGTTTAACATTGTTGATAAAATTCTTTCCTGATTCTATCCCGCCTTTTACTCCGAAGGAAACTATACCGCCAAAAGAATTTTCCCTAAAATATCTTTTTGCGTTTTCATGGAAAGGATGTTCTTCGAGTCCCGGATATAAAACCCAATCAACCTGCGGTTGGTCTTTTAACCAGCGCGCAAGTCGGAGTGCATTTTCACAATGTCTTTCTACACGAAGTGAAAGCGTTTCTAATCCTTGAAGCAAAAGAAATGAATTAAACGGGCTTATACACGGGCCAAGATCTCTAAGCTGTTCAACTCTAGCGCGAATTATGAAAGCAATATTTCCAAACGGACCATCTGCACCAAATGTTTCCCAAAAATTCAATCCGTGATAACCTGGGCTTGGAGAAGTGAACGAAGGAAATTTTCCGTTTGCCCAATTAAATTTTCCGGAATCTACAATCACTCCGCCGATTGACGTACCGTGCCCGCCAATCCATTTGGTTGCTGAGTGAACAATAATATCCGCACCAAAATCAAACGGACGGCAAATGTAACCGCCGGCCCCAAATGTGTTATCAACTATAAGCGGAATACCGTTTGCGTGTGCAACTTTTGCAATCGCTTCTATATCGGGAACATTCAAACGCGGATTTGCAATTGTTTCGATGTAAATAGCTTTTGTTTTATTATCAATAGTATCCGCATAATCGGCAGGATCATCACTATCTACAAATTTCACATTAATACCTAGACGAGGAAACGTAACTTTAAATTGATTATACGTTCCGCCATAGAGATAACTTGTTGATACAATATTATCGCCCGCTTCTGCTATTGTGCTGATAGCTAGAAATTGTGCAGCTTGGCCGGATGAAGTTGCCAGCGCCCCAACCCCACCTTCAAGTGCAGCAATTCTTTCTTCAAAGACCGATGTTGTCGGATTCATAATTCGTGTATAAATATTTCCAAATTCCTTCAGGCCAAAAAGATTTGCCGCATGATCTGTATTGTTAAAATTGTAAGATGAAGTTTGATAAATTGGAACTGCTCGTGCATTCGTTGTAGGATCAACTGATTGCCCCGCATGCAATTGCAATGTTTCGAAACGGTAGTTTTTATTTTTGTTGCTCATTGTGTTCTCCTTTGATGTTTATTAATTGTAAATAAAAAAGCCCTTCGTTTTGTGAAGGGCTTTTAATTAGTTGATAAATCTCTGTAATTATATTATCCCTTCACGCATGAGGTCGGACATACACATCATAGCCATCATAATACAGAAGAAATACTGAAGGTTAGCTGACTGGTTGTTCTTTAGAATGATATTTTCAAAAGCTGTTTTCATTTTGCTCATTTAAGTTTTTTAAAACAAAAAAGCCCTTCGAAGTTTTTCCGAAGGGCTTTAACTAAATAGTCTTTTATAAAGTCTATCCCTTCGTTATAAATAACATCATGCACATCATCACGCTGCGCAAGTTTTTTTGAGAGATGTTATTTTTTACAAAGAGATTCATTTTTTTGCTTGTCTAAATTTCTTGGCCAAATCTAATCCAAAAACTTCCCCGTGTCAAGTTTGTTTTTTAGAATTCATAATTTTTTTGAAATAAAATTTTTCAACGGATGATGATAACTTATTCTCTATTCATCTCGCTGTTTTTGGGGACCATATACATGAACGAAAGAGCAACTGTCCAATCGGATTTTTGCGGAGTGTGAATTACATTTAGAATAAAGCTGTCCTGAAAAGTTATTCCTGCCTGGAACGACCAGAATGTGGATTGCTTATCAATAAATTTGTGAGCCGTCAAATTGAATTCAGGCTCCGTTTCTTCATTATAGAATAGACCTATTACTGGTTTTGAAAGAATTGAAAATTTTACTTCGCTGAAAACTTTGAACAGCTGGATTGCTCTAAATCCCACATGATTTAAATTGCGCGGTATTATTTCAATTCCTTGATCGAGATAAACATAAAACATTGTAAAATCTGAATTACGATAATCATCTGTAATGCTCATCAACTGTCCCTGCCTAAGTTCACTATTTTCCCTTAATGCTGCACTGCTAATAAACATACCTTGACTCATGCCGATAGCGGCGGGTTTAACAAAAAGATTATTCCCGCCGAAAAATATTCCGCCTAACTGAAAATCATAATTGTCCCTATGCTTCCATATAAAAATTGCGCTAGGCAATCCATCGGGACGGAAAGGCGCCCCGCGGCCAATTGCAAGCGTCCGAACATTTTCTTTTTGTTCATCACTCCTAATGTATCCACCCAAAATAAAAGTATTGTAAGGACCTTCTAAAATTCCTGCAAGTCCAAAACGCGTGTTTTGTATATCATCAATTCTTCCCCTTCCCAAAAGTCCAACCAAAGAAAAAGAACTAACACTTACTTTTCCGACAAAGTAAAATGAATTTAGAACCGTATTTCTATAAAGCGTGTTGTATCCAACAGCAGAACCATCAAAATATTCTGCTCCTATACGAAACCAAAGGTTTGGCTGCGGCCTTAATGTTATTCTTGAAAAAAATGCTTTGCCGTATAAAGATGTATCTTTTATTTTATCATAAGTACCACCAATATCAAGTTGATAACGATCATCATCATTGATCGGAAAGAGAACGGCACCGCCTGTTAATTCTTGAACACGAAATTCATTTCTATTATTCAAAGCGTTATCCGAAATTTTAAAAAAGAGCGTTTTATTTCGTTGATCTTTTTTATAAAAATTGAATGATGAAATATTATCGGTTCCTTCCTTCATATAAGATAATTGAAACTCCCAAGTTGCAGGCTGCGGCGGACCAAATACAGAATGACTTAGATCTGCATTTGTACCAGTTCGTGTATGCTCGTCCTGTGCAAAAATTGATGTAATTAGGGAAAAAAATAAAAACGATAACAGAAAAAATTTGAATTTCATATGAGGAAGAGGTCCTTTCGTATTTTCTATTTTAGAAGTTGTGACGCTTTCAATAATTATTTTTTTGCACCTAGATGCAATGATGAAATATCCATTAAATACGGTCTAAGTTTTCTATCTCCGTTTTGAGCATCCCTACTTGAATCGAACGTTAGCAAATTTCCATCTGGAGAAATAACCGGAAAGCCGTCAAATCCATCGTTGAAAGTTAAGCGTGTTTGTTCTCCGGTCTTCAAGCTCATTAGAAAAATTTCATAATTATGCGGCGGCAGAACTTTCACAAATACAAAATGATCTCCATCAGGAGCGGGATGAGGTGCCCAATTTGTGCCACTGTCGTTAGTAATTTGTTTTCTATCGGAGCCGTCACCTTTCATGGTGAAGATACTCATCGGCATACCGCGTTGAGCCTGATCTTTAATATTCCATGCCCGGCAAATAATTGTTTCGTTGTTAATATAAAATGAACCTCCTTCCTGCCATTCGGGAGTAAATGTAATTTGCTGCTGCTCGCTTCCATCCGGACGCATTTTCCATAAATCCAATTTGCCGTCTACTTGACGTGAAAACAATATCCACTTTCCATCTGGAGAGACGGAAACCTCTGCATCGTAGTATTTATTATTGGTTAATCTTTTTACTTTGCTTCCATCTAAATCGCACGAATATAACTCAGCACCTTGCGGGTAATTATTCGGATCGGAATAATTTCCTTTTGGTAAATCAAGATTGTCTCTTGTTGACGTATAGATTAATTGATTTCCATCCGGGAAATAAAATGAACATGCATCTTCGCCTTTATCGTTAATGCGTTTAATGTTGGTTCCATCAATATTAAACGTATAAACTTGGTGGACAGGATCGACCTTAAATTTTGCGTTTCCTATCATACTTTTACCATCCGGCGAGAAATAAAATTCCGCTCCTTCATCAACATTAGGAATCTGCCAAACTTTAAATTCTTTTTGTTCTTGAGTCTGCCCCTCACTTTCGCGTGGAGGAAAATAAATTACTACAGTCAATACAATAAGTAACCGTGCAATAAAAGCTGTTGTCGAAATCAATCTGTTCTTTTCCAAAATAAACTCCTGTTAGATTTTATTGTTAAATCTATTATCAAAAATTTTATTACTTCGCCATCAATTCTATTTTAGTTTTATTTTCTTTTCCGTCTCGTAAATAAATTAATTCAACAGTTTCACCCGGCTGGAAATTTTTTAGCGCGTCAGAATAATCGCGCAAATTGGTAATATTATATTGTCCTAGTTTTGTTATGATGTCACCTTTTTGCAATCCCGCTTTTGCTGCCGGGGAATCTGGTGATAGATCAGAGATACGAACACCATTTCCTGAATATGCAAAATCCGGAACACTGCCGGTGGAAACTCTCCTCTCTCCAGAAGTTGTTTGAGTTTTTTTTGTTTCGGTAACTGCCTGTCCTTGGAAAGTAAGCGGTTCTATTCTATCTGCTAAATAAAGAATTCCTTCGCGGGCGAAAGTTGCAACTTTAGCTAATCCGGCAGCATCAATTTTATCCGCAGTATCTGAAGGTTTATGATATCCTTCATTTGCACCTGCAAAAAATTGCACACCCGGAATACCAATGTTTAAGAAGCTGCGTTGATCACTTGCATCTAGATCCTGTGTTACCATTTCCGATTCAACACCAGTAACATAACTTGCCCCCATAAAAATAAATCTCCATTCTCTTGCAGTGTTGCTGCTAAGAACATATAATTTTTTATCACCTAGCCTGCCTACAGTATCAAAATTCAAAACACCAATAACTTTCTTCGCCGGAAACCGCTTTGTGTTTTCCACGTAATATTTTGAACCGAGCAAGCCGCTCTCTTCTGAAGTAAAGGCAATAAAAATAACAGTACGCTGTGGTTTTAAAGTTGTGCCGAGTAAGTTTGCCAATTCAAGCATAACCGAAACCCCGCTTGCATTATCATCAGCGCCGGGATGTATCTTGCCTTCATTTCCTTTATTGGCGCCGGGCCATCCTAATCCTAAATGATCGTAATGGGCACAAACAATTACCGATTCATCTTTCAGATTTGGATTCGTTCCGGGAATAATTCCAATAATATTTTGAACCGGAGCTTTATTTCCCTTGGCATCAACCACTTCATTCCAAGTTTGGAAATAACTTCCGTCATCAGCTCCCGGCTGTAAACC
>Ga0172370_10000164_pt1 | contig 94460 bp, 98 predicted proteins | sample LakKiv5m_FD_114538 | JGI IMG/M metagenome (GOLD analysis project Ga0172370, IMG submission 114538) | Freshwater microbial communities from Kabuno Bay, South-Kivu, Congo - kab_022012_11.5m | ecosystem: Environmental > Aquatic > Freshwater > Lake | place: Democratic Republic of the Congo...
CAGACATCGTCTGCCTTCCGTGCCTCTCGCTGCTTCCCAGGGATCCGGAAGATGAGCACTCCCGGAAATGTCAAACTCTGTGAGTCCCCCGGCAGAGCCGGGGGTTTACCCATTATTATTACGCGCGAGCCAAAGGGAGGTCTGATAATGAAGGCCTTGGCTATAGCTGAACTTGACCGTATCGCGAAAAGGCATGGAATTGAATATCGATCCATAGAGGCCAAAGGAGTTGGGAGTATTGGTACGAAGATTTCGCGAGAATTCGCCGTGCCTCGACCAAGACTGTTTGAACTCCTCTCTGATCCTCTCGCCCATCAACGCCTTTTCAGCCAGTTCAAACTGATACAACCAATAGATTCCACCAAGTTTCGCCCTCTAATCCAAGAGAATGAGATCGTCTCCCTGGAGTGGGTTGACGAAGGCGGGGCAAAGCTCGCGTTCGCAAGAACCACGATCCTGCCCCCGACTAAGATCGTGAAAGAAGTCATCACCAACCCATTCAGTGGTCGGACAGAAGATGAGCCTCAAGACAGAAAGAAGGGTAGAATCACTTGGGAATTCGATGACCTTGCCGACGAAAAATGCAGGTTGACCTGTCAATCAGATTTCGAAGTGTCTGAGAAGTCCGTTTTTGTCAGGCCTCTCATCGACACTGTCTGGATCGATTTCATCGAACGCCTCATGATCGAGGTGGGAGAACTTGCTAAGCAAGACAAGCTAATAGTTTGATAGGGTGATCGAATAACTCACTGTTAACAGAATGGTCTTACATCAGCCAAATTCAGATGAGGTGCGAGATGAATACCACCCAACAGCCCTTACCGGCCGACGAGTTTGTCGAAGAAATCAAGGGGATACGAGATCAGGCATTCAAAGATATATCCGCTGGCAAATACGGGACCCTGTCGTTCCTTGAGACAGCCGAGGCGGGACCCAAGAAGCCCCCTGAGATCGTCTTCCTGATGCAACTGGGCGTGTATCCTGAATTCAGAGAAACGCAAATCCTGGCTCGCCAGCTTCAGCGGCTTGACGACATTGATCTCGTATTTCGTGTAGGAAAACAGATCGCTGACGAGGCGAAGCACGCCAAAGTCCTTATCGATCAATTGAAGGCGTGGGACGTCGACCCTTTTGCGTTTTGGCATGAGCCAATCTACCAGTGGTCCGCTGCTTTTGATTACATGGACAAGCTCGCGACACCCGTGGAGTATTTGGCTGCAGCCAATTTTGTCGGAGAGGGTCTTTTTGTGCCCACGATCCTTATTCCGATCACGAAACACGATCCAGAAAACTTTCGCGTTTACACTGAACACATCCTTCCAGACGAACCGTATCACATAACCCTCGGCCGGGATGTGATACTCAAGTACTGCACCACCTTTGAGATGCAGGAGCGTGTGCGGAAGGTTTCACAGACAATTGCGAAGCAATACTGCATAGGATATGAGGCTGCGACAAAGTTCGCAACGCGCTGTTCGCAGACTGGTCTCGATCCGGGAGTATTGCGTGACGGCCGCGTCGTGCTACCGTGACGTTGGGCAGGAACTACGGATGTGGCTGGCAGACCACCTCGGAGGAGACGAGAGATTCAACTCTTTTGCTCTCTCCTGAAATCCGGGGTCACCTCTCCATATTCTCGTGCCGCGGATCACATTGGGGGGCCCCGGAATTCCCACAAACGACACCAAGAACAATAAGGGGCATCAGTGAGAGGAGGGCGACCATGGATCCAATAACTTCGACTTTAGTTTACAAGTTGGCTTGCCTGGGCGCCGGTCTCCTCTTTTGCATCCTCGGATACAGATTATTTGTCCTCGGCATATTCTCTGGTGCCGGCGACATGGATGCTCGTTTTCACAACAATCGGCTGGTGCTCAAGAAAGCTGCTCCCGGAACATTCTTTGCGCTATTTGGAGCGGCCGTCATCGGCCTTGTGGTCTGGAAGGGTTTGCAACTCACTCAAGGCCCAGGCGGCGACGCTTGGAGTCCGGTTGCGAGCACTCATTGCCTTAACAAGTACAGCACGGACATTATTCGTGCACTGAAGACTGGTTCCACGTTGCCGACCGAAGAGGTCACCGAAATTGAGGCATGCCTGGATCAAACACTTGCGAACGCGCTCCAGAGTATTCCCGTCAGCTCAACACAGGGTGCTCCTCCAATCCCCTATGCGCCAATAAGCCCCTGGGAAATGACGGATCACTCCACCTATCCGCCGTTTCAAGGGCCACCACCAGAATCGATACCATACGATCCGATCAGATAGACCAGATTTCAGCGAGGCCATACCAAATCCTTGAGCATCCAATTGTCACGCGTGATCTGCGGAGTGTGGGAGACCCCCTTGAGGCGGTCAATCTGGTCTACACCATCGCGCCACACGTAGAAGCAATCGCAAGGAGAAGACCTTCTCTTGACACCGCCAACGTCATCGGCCACCCTAAGAAGAGATTGGGGCTTCAATGGAAAGTGTCGGGCGCCAAAGCGGAGGCCGAGGGGAAACCAGGAATGGTATAACTGCAATTACTACGCAATTCACAGTCTCCGGCAGGCTCAAGAAGGAGAGGAAAGCCATGCACACAGATGACCTCACTGCGGAACAGCGTGGGATGGTTGAAATGTGGGGGCGACACACGGCCTCGGAGTTCGGAGCAAAGAGCATCGATGCTACCATGGCCACGATGTCTTCCGACCCGTTTGTCAACCATGTCCCTGTGATGACGGGCGGGGTCGGCTATAGCGAGGTTCGCCACTTCTACAGCACGTATTTCTTACCAGGTCACCCGGCTGACACCGAGGTCGTTCCAGTTGCACGGACAGTCGGCAAGGACCGTATCGTGGACGAACTCATTCACAAGTTCACTCACACGGTTGACATGCCATGGATCCTCCCCGGCGTGCTGCCCACCGGGCGCCGCGTGGAAATCGCAGTTATCGTCGTTGTCCAATTCAAAGGCGGGAAGATCGCGGGAGAGCGAATCTATTGGGATCAGGCGTCCGTGCTCGCTCAAATAGGCCTGATCGATGCGCAGAAGCTGCCCGCGACCGGGATCGAGGCCTCTCGCAAGGTGGTCGATCCCGCGCGGGAACCGTCCAACATTTTGATCAAGCGAACGATCGCGAGCACTGGAGAAATCGCGTCCGATCCATAAAGAAAAACGCTTTCACATGCCGGGCGGGAGCGACAGCAATGTGACCTTCTCCGCCAACGGTCACCTTAACAACGAGGCTTGCCAATCTTTCTTCCGGCGATGCACTACCGGCCGATGACTTCCCGCGCGATGGTAACCTTTTCGATTTCCTTGGTTCCTTCGTAGATTTCGACTATCTTTGCGTCCCTGTAGAAGCGTTCGACATCGTATTCATCCATGTATCCGTACCCGCCATGCACTTGAAGGGCGTCATCAGTCACGCGAACTGCGGTTTCTCCAGCCACCAGCTTTGCTATTGACACCAGTCTTCGATCGACGCCGCCGTGGTCAATGAACCACGCGGCCTTCTGGTAGAGGGAACGAGCACTCTCGATCCGCGCGGCCATGTCCGCGATCTTGAACTGAAGGCCCTGAAACGAAGCCAGAGGTGCACCGAACTGGATACGCTCCTTCATGTAGGCGACTGCCTTGTCGAACGCTCCCTGGGCGACGCCCACTCCCTGAGCCGCGGCGACGACCCGATTGATGTTGAACAGGTGCATCACCTGGGTGAACCCCTCCCCTTCCTTGTCACCGAGAACGTTTTCTCGCGGTACGAGAACGTCATCGAACGAGAGCGCAGCCGTGTCCGACGCACGGATGCCCATCTTTCCCTTTAACTTGTTCGCGGTGAAGCCTGGTCGGTCCGTTTCAACGATGAGGAAGCTGAACCGCCGGGTGGGTTTGCTCGCATCAGGGTTGGTCACGCACAAGACCAGTGCGACATCAGCGATGGTGCCGTTGGTGATGAATTGTTTCGTGCCGTTGATAACATAACCGTCGGCGGTTTTGACCGCTCGTGTTCGTACGCTGAAAATGTCGCTGCCCGCATTCGGTTCGGTGATGGCACAGCTCATGATGGCTCTGCCTTCGGCTATGGGAGGCAAGTACTTTCGTTTCTGCTCGTCGGCGCCGAACGCTCCAATGATTTCCGCACCAAAAACGGCCAGTAAAATATTTCCCACCCCCGGATCCACCCGCCAGAATTCCTCCATGACCATGGCGTGCTCAAGGTATCCCAATCCAAGACCGCCGTATTCCGGTGCGATGAAGATTCCCATGAAGCCCAGTTGGCCGGCTTGTGCCCACACGTCATGGGGAAACTTCTCTTCTCGATCGCATTCTCGCGCCACTTTTGGAAATTCATTTCGCGCGAATTTGCGCGCGGCTTCCACGATTTGCTTCTGATCGTCCGTAAATGTAAAGTCCATGCACTATCTCCTTGGAAGCATGACGGCAGGCAAGATGCCCGCCGCTTTTACTTGTATGATACCGATGCGCACTCGAAGCAGTGAGTCGGCGGGATACCTCCTCCGCTTCGGACGGCAAGCCTGACTGCGCTTCGGAGGCATACCGGCCGACTACCAAAGCCATTTTCTCGAAAGCGCATCGGTATGAAAGCTCGTCGGTCTGCGATACGCCGGCTCGATATCTCGTTACGACGGCCCTTCGAGAGACGATCCCCTAGCGGATGAGCCGATTCTGGTCTTTCCAGTATGCTGCCCGAAGCACATGTTTCTGCACTTTTCCGGAGGGAGTTCGGGGCAGCGGTCCCGAAATCTCGATCGACTTCGGGCATTTGTATCCTGCGAGCTTACCTCGGCAGTAATCGATGATCTCTTGCGGCTCAATGTGTTCGTCCTGCCTGAGGTGAACGATCGCGTGCACCCGCTCGCCCCATTTCTCGTCAGGTACGCCGATCACTGCGGCTTCGAGGATGCCGGGAATCTCGTGCAGCACATTCTCCACCTCGACGGGATAAACGTTCTCTCCACCGCTGACTATCATATCCTTCTTGCGATCCCGCAAGAAGATGTATCCATCAGCGTCCTGCCACCCGACGTCCCCCGTGTGGAACCAGCCGTTCCGCAGCACTGCACGCGTTTCATCGGGAGCGTTCCAATATCCCGGTGTAACATTCGTGCCCCTCGCTATCACTTCTCCGATGGATCCTGCAGGGATCGCATCACCCGATTCGCTCACTACGCGCACTTCCATACCGAACATCTCACGACCCGCCGACGCGATAAGACGTGAATCGATGTGGTCTTCCGGCCTGAGGCAAGTCAATGCAGAAGTTTCGGTGAGGCCGTACACTTGCAGCAAGACGTTGCCAAACCTCTTCATTGCGGTCTTGAGAAGTTCCTCCGGCATCGGAGCCCCTGCGTACGCAATCCGCCTGAACGACGATACATCAACCGCTTCCTGGCCGGGGGTATTGAGCAGGGCGGAAATCATCGCCGGCACGAGTATCGTGAAGGTCGGCCTCGTGGTCGCGATAGCGTCGAGCGTCTTGCGCGGATCGAATCCAGGCAACACGTTAACGGTGCATCCACGACCCACGAGCGCCATGAGGCTTTGGCAGGCCGCCACGTGAAAGAGAGGCGCAACCATCAGGCCCGCATCCTCAGGTTGCAGGCCAAACTCAATGAGCAGCGCCTTGAGAGTGGTTGTGATGTTTTCATGAGTCAGTTGCACACCCTTCGGCCTGCCGGTGGTGCCGCTCGTATACAGCAGGTGGGCCGGATCATCGGTTCGAGGCACGGGCAAATCCCGGTCCAAAGCCTGACGCATGAGCCCGTGCAGATCGTTCGAACCCTCACGAGGCCGAGTGCAGATCACGTGACTCATGGAGGGGAGTTTCGACCGAAGGCCGTCAACCATCTCTCCGAATTCGGGCGCATAAATCAACGCGGAAATTCCCGCATCCGCGAGAATGCTTTCCAGCTCCGGTGGAGCAAGACGGAAATTCAGTGGGAGTGACACGAGTCCGCATGCAGGCACTGCAAAGTGCGTCAGACATACTTCGATGGAATTGAAGTCCAGGATCGCAACCCGGTCTCCTTGCTGGAGACCCAGTTCGTACATGGCATTCCCGAGTGCCTTGCACTGCGCACCGAACTCCGCGAAGGTCAACCGGCCTGCCGGCGAAATGAGAGCGGTCTTGTGCGCATGCAGCTTCACGCAATGATGCAGAACGTCCCTTACATTCATGGTTGAATCCCTTCGGAAATTCTGAGAGGCTGTTCGCCGCTAGAAAACCCGACCACGGTCTGTAACCGATCGGCGGTAGTCACGACTGTTGGGTCCCATGCTGATCTCTGAGAAGCCGTTTGAGGATCTTGCCTGAAGGACTCCGCGGGAGCTCGTCAACGAATGTGACTTTTCGGGGCGCTTTGTACACCGCCATTCGGTCCTTGCAGTACGTGATGATCTGTTCTTCGGACGCGGTGTGACCCGACTTCAGGATGATGAAGGCGCCCGCAAGCTCGCCCTTTTCCTCGTCAGGCAACCCGATCACCGCGGCCTCGCTTACCGCGGGATGCGTGTAAAGCATTTCCTCGACTTCTCGCGGGTAGATGTTGAACCCACCGGTCAGAATCATGTCTTTTTTACGGTCGACGATGAACACGTACCCGTCCTCGTCGATCGTTGCGAGATCGCCGGTGTGCAACCAGCCGCCTCTGAGGGCCTCCGCGGTGGCCTCCGGCTGGTTGAGGTAGCCCTTCATCACGTTCGGCCCTTGCACCACGAGTTCGCCTATCTCGCCCGGCGGCATAGGATTGTCCTGCTTGTCGACCACTTGCACGGAGACACCCGGTACGGGAATACCGACGCTGCCGATCTTCTTGACTCCTCGAATAGGGTTATGGGCCACCACAGGCCCGCCCTCCGAGAGTCCGTAGCCCTCGGTAATAGGGACGCCGTACTTTTCCGCGACCGCATTGAAAAGCTTTGCCGGCATTGGCGCGGCGCCCACAATACATACTCTCAGATCTCCCGATGCGAACCGATCGGACTCAGGGTGGTAAAGGATTTGATGATACATGGTGGGAACACCGATGAAGACGCTTACCGGGAACATTTTGAAGGCTTCAAAAACCGCATCCGGAGTGAAGCGTGGTATCATCACGATGGCAGCACCCCTGCTGAACGCGGCATTCATGACATTCGTCTGCCCTGAAGAATGGAACATGGGCATGCCGAATACGATCACATCGTTTGCCGCGTATTCGTACGTCTCGGCGGTTGCCAGGGCGTTGGAATAGAGATTCTCGTGGGTTAGCATCGCGCCTTTCGGGTGGCCCGTGGTTCCCGAAGTGTAGAAAATGACTGCCACATCGTCAGGAATGGCCTGGGCCGCCACGAGCGGAGCCTGACCGGAGTAAAGCGTTTCAAGCGGCGTCGTCCCGTCAGTCGCCGGCGAGACACACAAGATCTCTTGAAGCGACGGCATGCTCGGCCTGGCTTCCAGAAGCTCCTTGACAAATGGTTGCTGACTCACCGCAAAGATCAGCTCGCTGTCCTTTCCAAGCCAGGAAAGCTCCTTCGCCTTTAGCATCACGTTGATCGGGACCACCTGACCGCCTGCTTTGAGCACTCCGAAATATGCGTATACGAATTCCGGTATGTTTGCGGTATGAATGCCCACCCGTTGCCCCGGACGCAATCCGCGTGCCAGGAGCGCAGCAGCGATTGCGGATGCTTTTGTATCGATTCCTCCGAATGTATCGCTGCCACCGGCCCAGAGCATAGCGAGCTGGTCCGCACGAGACGGGAGGTTGTCCTCAAGAACCGAACAAAGGTTCTTATCCATGAATGCAGCTCCTTGAACCAATCCGTCTTCTCGGACGTGAAATGGCGAGCACCCCGCGTCCCGGGGGGCCACCACCAAACAATTGTAGGGGCCGGCGTCCCCCGGATCGAGTCCGGGGCAGGCTCTGCCGGCCCTTTCCATGTCACTTGTTCGCAAGGGCATCGGTACTATCTCCTTCCGGAGATAGCCCTGCCTGCGAGCACGCAGATCCGGAGAACGGGGGCAGGCCAGAATCTGGATCCGTAACTTTCACTGAGGGATTCCAGGTCTGACAGGACTTCTTCGCATCCTATTTCATCTGCCCAAGCGAGCGGGCCGCGAGGCAGACCCGCGCCAAGAATCATTGCGAGATCAATGTCTTCTTTTGATGCCACCCCTTCGTCCAGACATCGGAGCGCTTCGGCGATGATCGCGTACGTGATTCGATTTTTCATAAGATCATTGGCGTGAGAGCCAAAGTTCCTGGCCGTGGGAACGAGGTCATCAGTGGGCTTTGGTGGCACCGTGGCGTGGTCGAACAGACCTTTGGCCGTCTTCACGCCAAAGCGCCGCTCGGAATCCAATCGGACAAGCAAAGGCGGGATGGCAAACCGTTCCCCATACGATGTTGCCAGCGTGCGATTGGACGCGTGGATTACATCCCAGCCGACCATGTCACCCAGCTTGACGGGGCCCATGGGGAAGCCCATGGCTTCCACCACTGCCTCCAGCTCCGTGATCCCCGCTTCCCGTTCCAGTAGATGGAGCGCTTCGTTGATGTATGCTCCCAGCATGCGGTTCACCAAGAATCCGGGGCAATCTTTTACCACAATCGGACGCTTGCCGGCTCCGGAGAGAAGATGTACCGTAAGTTGGACAGTTTCGGTAACCGTGTCTGCGCCGCGCACCACTTCTACCAGTGGCATCACGTGCGGGGGATTGAAAAAATGCGTGCCTACGAAGCGCGAAGGAGAGGACAGAGCCGCAGCGAGTGCGGTGATCGGCAGAGCGCTCGTATTGGAGCTGATGATCGCGTTAGAAGAGGCACTCATTTCAATCGAAGCGAGAACCGTTTTCTTCAGCTCCAGATTTTCCGGAACTGTCTCGATGACTAGATCGCAGTTTCCGAGACCGGTTATGTCCGTGCCGGTGACGAGGCGGCTCATCCATTCCGAGGACAGTTCCACGGTGAGCTTACCTGCTTTGACTGCGCTATCAAAAGCCCGTTGGAGATCCTGTCTCACTCTCTGAGCAAGTTCGGCGTTCGCTTCAATGATAGTTACAGGAAATCCCTTGGTCAGAAAGTGGCGGACAATTCCTTTTCCCATGGTTCCGCCACCCACTATCCCTATCTGTGCGTGCATCCGTTCACTCCAATTCATACCGTGCGCAAACGAAGTAGTGAGTCAACCGGATACCTCCTCCGCTTCGGACGGCAGGCCTAACTTCGCTTCGGAGGCATCCCGGCCGACTGCCGAGGTCGCTTCCTTGAAAGCGCATCGGTATCAGTCCTGATCTTCAGAGGACTTTGCAGTTTCCAAGGTTGGCGGCGATTGCTCCAAACGAGGAAAACGCCCGGCCTGAGACAGGCCGTCCAGTGTCACTTGCCGGAAAGCGGTGGCCAGGTCCTTCCCGCTCCACAGTGGACGGAAGGCGGTCCATTGGAGCAAGATCCCATCATGGATCGCCAAGATTATGGCCGCCAACACATTCGCATCTATGTCGTCGCGTACCGCACCTTGTTTCTGCGCTTCCGACAGAATGCTTACGATAAACTCCCGTTGCCTGGCCAAAATCCCGAAGAACGCTTCGACATGCTCGTCTTCGGAAGGAGACAGCTCCAGTGAGAGAGTCCGCAAACAATGGACCAGATCCGTATGCTCCACCGCAAATCGTGCGTTGAACTTGAATATGCTCAACAGTCGTTCCGCAGCCGTAGGGCCGGCTTGCGTGGTCTCCTCGATGAAACGGTCGAGATATTCTCGTTGAAGGCGTTCCACCACCGCCGACAGGACCTCGGACTTGCTGCTGAAGTGCCAATACAGCGCACCACGGGAGATACCGGCCGCGCTAGTAATGTTTTCGATGGTGGACGCGTGGTATCCTTTGCGGCCGAATAACCGCGTGGCAGCCTCGAGGATCTTGATCCGGCTTTCCGACTCCCTGCTTCCTGCTTGGATCTCGGGCATGTTCCCGGCCCCACCTGTCATGGCGCTATGGTCGACGGGAATTTCGGCTTGCGCTTTTCGAAAAATGCCCTGATTCCTTCCTCAAGATCAGGGCTGCCAGCGAGACCTGAGGATCGGGCGCTCTCGAGACTCAGCCCTCGCTCCAACGGCCCGTCCAATCCCGAAAGAGTCGCTGCCGTAAGCGCGGACACTGCCGGCCGAGAAAGGGACGCAATACGTTCCGCGAATCTCATAGCCTTGTCCACGAGTTCACCGCGAGGCAAGACAGCACTGACGAGCCCCCAGTCAAGAGCCTCCTGCGCGGAAAAGGTGCGCCCGGAAAGCATTACGTTAAGTGCCCGGTTGCGACCGATGATTCGGGCCAGCCTTTGAGTGCCGCCGAACGACGGTATCGTGCCCAGGGTGATTTCCGGCAATGCAAATGTGGCATCCGGTGCGGCAAATACCACGTGGCACGCAAGCACCAGCTCCAAGCCACCGCCGTAACACGTGCCATCCACTGCACAGACGATCGGAGCCGGAGACGCTTCCAGTTGATTGAGAAGGTCGTGAACGCGTGCGGTCCGGCCGCGGACGGCTTCCGGTGTTTCCAGGCGAACGATTTCGTTGATGTCCATTCCGAACAGAAACTTGCCGGGAGGCCCGGTGAGCACCACCGCGCCTACATGGTCGCTGCCGGCTTCCTCGGTCAGGGTGTCGATCAGAAGAAGTAACTGCGCCACGGAGATCACGGGACTGCCATCCACCTCCAAGGTCACGGTGCTCACACCCCGATCCCGATGAACGTGAATACCCGTAATTGCCATTACTTGTCCCCTCTGCACGTAAGACGATCGGACCGTTCACCACTGCTTGTTCGGCCATAGGTTAGGCCCTCACGATCGAGTCGCTCCAGAAGGGAGAGAGCCTCGCCGGAACGTACGATCTTTCCTTTGGCGGTGACGTAACCTCGGTGAGCTATCCGGAGTGCCTGTCTGGTGTTCTGCTCCACGAGGAAGATCGTGAGGTTGGCCTCGCTGTTGAGCTTCTGCAGCGCCTTGAAGATCTCACGGACAAGGAGCGGTGCCAGCCCGGTAGATGGTTCGTCGAGAATCAGCAGTCGCGGACGGCTCATGAGGGCTCGCCCAATGGCCAGCATCTGTTGTTCGCCACCTGACAATGTGGCCGCCTGCTGCTTGAGACGATGACCGAGGTGCGGAAAAATCGAGAGCACAAATTCCAGGTCCCGTTGGTAGTCCAGCTTGCCCAGTCTTCTCAAACGCGAATAGGCGCCAAGCTTCAGATTGGCCAACACCGTCTGCTGAGTGAAGATCTCCCTGGATTCCGGGACCAGGACGATACCGAGGGGGACTCTCTTTTCGGGACGATACCGGGTGATGTCCTCGCTCTGAAAATGAATCGTCCCTCCCGTCACCGGCACAAGGCCGCAGATACAGCGTAGCAGCGTACTCTTGCCGCTTCCGTTCGTGCCGACGAGAGCCACCATTTCTTGTTCGTTCACACTCAGGTCAATCCCCGAGAGCACGGCAATCTTGCCGTACCCGGCCCGGAGGGCGTTCACTCGCAGAATTGGGGCCGATTCAGGCAAGGTCATCCCCCAAATAGGCTGTGAGCACTCTTTGGTCACGTTGGACCTCTTCAGGCCTGCCCCGCGCGATGAGACTGCCAAAGTCGAGCACAATGATTTCCGTGCACAGGTTCACCACGAATTCAATGTCGTGCTCGATAACCATCAAGGTCACTCCCATTCGCTGGACTTCGGTAAACAGACCGCACAACGCCTCGCGTTCGTGTTCATCCATGCCCGCGCATGGCTCGGCGAGCAGCAGCAGTTCCGGTTCGGTTGCCAAGGCTCTGGCAAGTTCCAGGTGTCGCGCCTGTGAGAGGGTCAACTGGTCCGATCGCCTGTCGGCCATTTCGCGTAATCCGACGAGTTCCAGATACTTCAACGCGTGATTACGGCACGCTTCTTCCTCTCTCAGTGCACGAGGCGCTCTGAAGAGATCATAAAGGATTGTGCTACGCGAGTGCATGTGTCGGGACACCATGACGTTCTCGAGGACGCTAAGATGCGCAAAAAGCCGCGCAGTCTGGAACGTTCGAGCTATCCCTTTCATGACGATACGGTGTGGCGGCATCCCGACCAGGTTCCTGCCCTGGAACCGCACGCTTCCTTGCGTCGGAGAATCCAGCCCGCTGATGCAATTGAACAGTGTGGTCTTTCCTGCGCCGTTGGGGCCGATAACACCAAGAATATGGCCGGGCTCTACATCGAATGAGACATTCAGCAGCGCCGCAATGCCTCCAAAACTCTTGAATAGACTTTCCACTTCGAGGAGCTTCATCCGAGCGCCCCTTCTCCATGGGAACGACGCTTCGTCACAAGCCGGTATGCGTGTGCAATGAGCCCCCAAATTCCTTCCGGCGCGACGAGCACGACCGCCATCAGAACGATGGAAAAGAAGAGGAGGCGATACTCTTCGTACGTTCGCATGAATTCAGGCACCACCGCAAACAGCAGCGCGCCCGCCACAGCCCCCATCGGCCGACCCAAACCCCCTACCACCACCATGATGAGGAACTCGAGTGAGGCGCCAACGCCAAAAATCTCCGGCCCGATGTAATGGGTGTGCACGCAGTACACCCCTCCGGCCAGGCCGGCCAGTACCGCGGAAATGGCAAAAGCATGAACTTTGTACCTCGATACATCGAGCCCCAAAGATTCTGCGGCAATCGGGTTGTCTCGAAGCGCTGCGAGGGATCGTCCTGTCTGGAGGGATAGAAGATTGCTCAATAACCAGGCTGTCGCCAGGAAGACGAACCAGGCCAGATGAAAGGTCTTGCACCACGACGCTGGGCCATTTTCCACAGCCGAACCGAATATTTGCGGACTCGGTATGTCGGTAATGCCGGCTGCTCCGCCGGTGAGAGCCGGGACCTGCACAAAAAGGATCTGCATGATCAGACCAAAGCAGAGCGTGACCATCGCGAGGTAATGTCCTTGGAACCTCAGAGCGAGGTAGCCAAGGCCAATCCCCACAAGGCCGGCCAGGAATCCTCCTACCGGCAGCGCAAGTATGAAGGGAAGTCCGGCCTTCAGCATGAGTTGAGCAGTCACGTACGCGCCTATACCGAAGAAGGCAGCCTGCCCGAGAGAAATCTGTCCCGCGTTGCCGAGCACGAGGCTCAAGCCCAACGCCACGGTCGCGTATATCCCCGCGAGTGTGAAGATTTGGACGGTATACGCTTCCATGCCAAGGAAGGGGGCCACCGCGATCACGAGAGCCATGCCGAGCCAGAAAGCTGTCCGCTTTGTTCCGCCCATGGACCTGCTAAACCTTTTCTCTGTGCATCTGCCCCAGAAGGCCTTGGGGGCGCACAGCCAGGATGACGATGAGCAGAGCGAAAGAAATGGCGTCCTTCCAGCCGCTGGAGACGTACCCCGTGGTGAGCGCTTCGATCACCCCCAGCAGAAAGCCCCCGACCACCACTCCCGGCGCGTAGGTTATTCCTCCGAGAATCGCAGCCACAAAACCCTTGATGCCCATCTCCGCGGAAAGGCTCCCACCTGCGAACGTGATCGGAGCAATCAAAATGCCTGCTACCGCCGCAAGGCCGGTGGCGAGTCCCCACGCGATGGAAGTCATGGTGCGGACATTGATGCCCATCAGCAGGGCTGCTTCGGGTCTTTCGGCCGCGGCCATCATTGCAGACCCGAACAGAGACCTACTGAAGAACAACCAGAGGAGCACCAGGACCACGATGGTGATCCCCAGTATCCAAAGCGCTTGAGGAACCACGATGATCCCCATCAGGTTAAGAGGGCTTTCGCCTGATATCGAAGGAAACATGAGTTCGTCTTTGGTCCAGAATACATAGATCATCTGTTCAAAGAAGATGAATCCACCGACTGTCATCAGAATGCTCGTCAGGACATCGCCGCGTCGAGCAGGTCCGACCAGAAGTCGATCGAACAGAATCCCGACAGCGGCCATGATGAACATGGTCACGAGGATAGCCGACGGATAGGGCAGTCGCCACGAAACAAGCAGCGACAACGCGACAACACCTCCGAGTTGCACCAAAGCGCCGTGGGTAAAATTGATTACTCGAGTGGAAATGAACACCAGGTAGTAACCCAGGCCGACCAGAGCATAAATGCTCCCGATCGTCAGGCCGCTAACCAGAAACTGGAAGAAATCCGTCATTCGGCTCCGGCTCCTGGGCTGAATTGTGAAGACGATAAGACCATAGGCTTAAGAGGCTGCCTCAAAATGCCCCTACGGGTTCCAATCGCGGCGCGATGGTCTGTAGGGGCGGGGATAAACCCCGCCTCTACCTATGCTCTCGGCCGACAGCGACCAAAACGTATTTCCAATACTGATGAGCTTCCATACAAGTGAAAATGGCGGGCACCCCGCGGGACGCGGGGCCGCCACCATAAGAGATAGTGGGGGCCGGCGTCCCCCGGATCGAGTCCGGGGCAGGCTCTGCCGGCCCTTTCTATGTTACTTGTTAGAAAGCGCATTCGCATAAATCGCTCCACTAATGTGATCCCGTGCGACGCTATTTCTTCGGATGCATCTTGTCCGCCGGAAAGTAGTTGCCGTCCTTCACCACGGCCATGTCGTAGCACCCGGCCTGAAGTCCGTTGCAGTTGCCCCCCTTGAATGTGTACGTGCCTTGCACGCCCTGGAAGCCTTCGATCGAATACGCCGCCTCCGAGAGCTTGGCCTTGTCACCCTTGGCGATCTTCAGGGCCTCGGCGAGAAGATAGGTCGCATCGTATCCTACTGCCGCGAATGTGGGCGGGATGGCATTGAACTTCTTCTGATAGGCTTCGACGAAGGCCTTTTCCTTGGGATTTGGAGCCCCGTAGTTCAGTACGGTGTTGAAGAGAAAGCCTTCGCCCGCGGTCTCCAAGGCCTGAATCATCTTATGGGAACCCACGCCGGCTCCACTCATCAGTTTGATCGCTTCCTTCATCCCTAAATGGTTCCAGTTCTTCACAATGACAGCAGGAGCGAATCCGACACCCCAAATGACGATACATTGGCATCCGGCATTCTTGAGATTGACCAGCTGGGCGCTCATATCACGATCGGCCGACTGATACTTTTCCGTACCCGCGATGGTAATGCCGGGGGCTCTTTCTTTCACGATCTTTTCGAAGGATTCAGCAGAACGAGTGCCATACTCGTTCGAGTCGTGGATGATCCCGATCTTGCTCACCTTCAGGTTGTCTTTCAGGAAGTCCACCATTCCGGCCGCATCCAACGCATCCGCTGGAGCTGCATTGAAGACGTGCTTCTTCCCTTTGCAGATCTCGGAATTGCCGGAAATGTAGAATTGGGGCACACCCGCCTTTTCGCATGCCGTGGCAACCACGTGAATCGTTCCCGATGTGGATGCGCCAATCACTCCGACCACGTTGTCTTTAGTCAGCAACCGGTCCACCAGGTTGACCGTCTTGGCGGGATTGCCTTCGTCGTCGTAAGAGACGACCTTGAGCTTCTTGCCTTGAACGCCGCCAGCCGCGTTGATTTCGTCCACGGCCAGTTCGGCGCCCTTCTGTTCCGGTTCTCCGAGGAATGCGAACTTCCCGCTCGTCGCCAATACGGTGCCGATCGCGAGAGTCTCTTGCGCCCGCGCCGCAGGGACCGTTGCGAGAACCGCTATCATCACCAGTGCTGCAAGATACGGCATGCTCGTCGCCCTCATGGTCTCCCTCCCGTCGTAAATAATGTTGTACGACGCGACGCCGATCCGTCGCCTCCGTTCGTCATCCGCTATCGGTTGAAAAATCCCGAGTCAGGAGTAGTGCGTAGCCCATTCCGCCACCGGCGCAGAGACTTGCCAAACCCCAGGGTACGTCCCGACGGATCATTTCGTGAACCAGCGTCACCACCAAACGGGTACCTGTTGCTCCGACCGGGTGGCCGAGCGATATGCCGCTCCCGTTGACGTTGACGATTTTCCGATTGAGACCGAGTTCCTTTTCGGTCGCAAGATAGTACGACGCGAAGGCTTCGTTCACTTCAACAAGATCGACCGCGTCCAATTGGAGCCCCGCGGCCGTGAGGACCTCTCGGATGGCCGGCACCGGCGCCACACCCGTGTAACGCGGTTCGCGGGCCTTTATGGACCACGGGCCGAGTCTTGCCAGCGGCTTGAGTGCATACTCCGCGCAGGCTTCTCCTGTCGCCAAGACAATCGCCGCGGCCCCATCGTTGAGGCTACTGGCGTTCCCCGCGGTGACCGTGCCATCCGGAGAAAAGGCCGGTGAAAGACCGGCCAATTTCTCTATGGTCGCATCCGTGCGCGGCGATTCGTCTGTCAGCACCGGCGCGGAACCCGACCGCTGCTTCACCGCAACTGGAACGAGCTGAGTGTCAAACCAGCCTTCCGCCGCTGCCGTTAAGGCTCTCCGGTGAGACAATGCGGCAAGCTCATCCTGTTCTTGGCGCGATATGCCATACTCTGTGGCGAGAAAATCGGCGGCACGGCCCATGCCGCCCATGATCGGATCTTCCTGCATTCCCCACCAGAGCAGGTCCGTGGCCTGCGCGTGCTTGAGACGTTGGCCCCACCGCGCCGCGGGCAGAACGTACGGCGCGTTGCTCATCGACTCCACACCACCCACGAGCGCTGTCTCCGCCTCACCCATCAGAAGAGCGGATGCGCCGCTGATGATCGCCTGCATGGCACTCGCGCACGCGCAATGAATGCTGAAACACGGGGTATCAGGATGAACGCCGACAGACACCGCTGCCCCGCGGGCAATGTTGGGATTGAGTGGAGAGAGAGTATTCCCCAGGATCACCTTACCCACGCGATCTTGAGGCAGTCGCGAGCGCTCAAGCGCAGCCTTTATCGCATGCCCTACCAGTTCGGCGGCACTAGTCGATTTGAATGCGCCGCCAAAGCTGCCGATGGGAGTACGGACCGCAGAGACCACAAAGACTTGTTTTGCCATTGGTCCCTCCGCGAGTCGCCCCGGATGGAGCACTCAAGACCACAAGAGGAGAGCGGATACGCAATGAAGTAGATCCCCGAGGCTGTCCAAACTAAACGTTCAGTCTAGTACTGTCAAGGACTATTTTTTGGGCACAGCAGGGATGTCAGAAACCTGAGGTCCCATCGCGATCGTTCCAGCGAAATCATCGTTGACCCCGGTCGTGCCAAGCGGTATGCTCCAGGACTGGGTTTTCACCGGGGGCCTTCCCTGTTCGGGGAAGATTGGTTCAACTGCAACGTTTGCGCACAGTGAGTGGGAGGGGATCTATCATGAAGAGGCTCTTTCTTGTTTCTTTGGGGTGTGTCCTGGTCTTGGCGTCTTTCAGCGCTGCCCTGTCGGAGGAAAAACCGATCAAGATCGGCGCGATGTTCATCATGTCCGGTCCTCTTGGAGGTTACGGCATCAATGCCCAGCGAGCCATAGATCTGGCTGTCGAAGAGATTAACGCTGCGGGCGGCGTGCTCGGAAGGAAGCTGGCCGTATCCTTCGGCGACACGAAATTGAAACCCGAAGTCGCCGGAGAACTCGCAGAGAAGTTCATCAACGAAGATAAAGTCGATTTTCTCATGGGGCCGACATCCAGTGGGGTGGCCCTGTCTCTGTCGGAAATCGCACGAAAACACAAGAAGATCCTCATCGTCACGCAATCAGCCACAGACACCATAACGGGAGACAAGTTCAACCCTTACCTCTTCAGCACCCTCAGCAACGTTATGATGCACTCCCGTTCAGGCGCGTACTACATGGCGCCAAAACCCTACAAGAAATGGATGGGCGTCGGGCCGGATTACAACTACGGCCACGAATCGTGGCGCCTATTCAGGGAAAAGCTCAAGGAACTCAAGCCGGATATTGAGATTTTGGGCGAGACGTTCCCCAAACTCATGGCCAAGGACTATGCCGAACACATCGAGAAGATACGTCAAGCCAAGCCGGATGCTGTCTGGTGCGCGCTTTGGGGCAATGATGCCGTAAATTTCATCAGGCAGGCCAAGGCCGCGAAGCTTTTTGATGAGATCAAGTTCGTGTTTACGGACGGTGCTGCGTTGGAAACGCTCGTTCCGCTCGGGAAGGAGACGCCGGCCGGCCTGTACATGGCAGCTCGGTATTTCTTCACCACCCCTGATTCTGCGGAAAACCGGGAGTTCGTGAAAAAATACTACGAGAAATACAAAGAGTACCCTGATTACATGGCTGAAGAAACGTACGCAGGTGTGTATTTCATCAAAGCCGCCCTCCAGCGTGCAGGGACCACCGATCCCGACGCGATAGTAAAGGCGGTCGAAAGAGAGCCCTTGGCTTGGCTGACCCCTGAAGGATGGAAGGTCATGCGGCCGGAAGACCATCAGGTGGTCGAAGATGTGGTTTGGGGAGAGACCGCTTACAGCGATAAGTATGGGTTCTCCATACTCACAAATATTCAGTCCATTCAAGGCGAACAGATAGGCCGTACGCCTGACGAGATCAAGAAGGTGAACAGGAATCCCTGACGCCAACTCCCATGGCGGGAAGCGCCACAACGAACCGTGAAAACGCTGGTAGCGCCGGCATCTTGTCGATGTTCGTCAGGGCGTTTTCATAGGAATGCGCAGTCGAAGCTGTGAGTCGACGGAACGCGTCCTCCGCTTCGACTGCTCATCAGTATAACAGCCTGCCGAGACATGAACTGAGGGAACCTCGCATGCAGCACGGGGTTACCCTCAGGCATTAGTAGGCACAAATCCTTCAGGTTCGGGCTAACGGCTGTTCGCGGTGAAAGGAATACAACGCGATCAGGCCGCACAACTCCTTGGACTATCGTCCATCTGCTCCTGAAGGCATCCTCACAACATTGATCATCCAAACCGACCGGGGAGTTCATCTCGGTTTCCCACGAAGAAAAGACACTTTACCTCCAACTCAACATATGGCACATGATTCGGAGGCAGACCATCGGCCTGACGGAGCCTCAACAACCTTGAGGACCTGTTGAAGGCTGGGGATCTCTGTTACTCATTCGACCGTTTTCTCAAGTGAGCGTCATAGTGGATCACGGAAGTCGGAGATCGAGCGCTCGGAAGGAGTCGTCTTGAAAAGGAACGTCCTGATTCTGGTATTCTTGGTGGTCGCAGCTGCAGCCGTGGGCGCTGGACTGTTTCTTAAGAAGGGAGACAACACTGCGCCCAAATCAGACCTCTCCAAAGCCGAAATAGCCACCAAAGAGCCCAAGGCAGTTGGCCCTATCGCGGTCATCCCCAAGGGGACTACCCATTCGTTCTGGAACTCGGTTCTCGCCGGAGCACAAAAGGCCGCCAAAGAGCGCAGTGTGGAGATCTTCTGGACGGGTCCGGACCGCGAGGGCGATCGCGAAAAACAGATCCAGATCGTTGAGGACTTCATCGTGAAGAAGGTTGCCGGCATCGTGCTGGCGCCCACCGACGCCGGCGCACTCGTCCCTGTGGTCGAACGTGCAGCGGCCGCCAAGATACCGGTCGTCATCATCGACTCGGATATTCACACCGACAAGCGGATCTCTTTCGTGGCCACGGACAACTACGCCGGCGGCGCACTCGCTGCAAAGCACATGGCGAAGCTTCTCGGCGGCAAGGGCAAAGTGGCGGTCATCAAGTACATGTCTGGCTCCGCGTCCACCACAGCTCGCGAAAACGGTTTCATGGAAACACTGAAGAAGGAATTTCCCGAGATCGAGGTGGTTGAAGACCGCTACGGCATGGATACGGTTGAGACAGCGCTCTCAGCGGCCGAAGACGTGCTCACCCGCCACAAAGAGCTCAACGGCATCTTTGCTTGCAACGAATCCACTTCCCGCGGCGCCCTGCGAGCTCTGGAGAGCCAGGGACGAGCCAACGCCGTGAAGATGATCGGCTTCGACGCTGCTGATGCGCTGATCAAAGGCCTTGAGGCCGGTCGTATCGACGCTCTCGTAGTCCAGAATCCTCAGGCAATGGGATACAGAGGCGTATGCAGCGCTGTCGCGGCGATCAAGGGCGAAAGCGTCAACGCGAGAATCGACACCGGCGTGGAGCTTGTCACCAAGGATCGCCTGAACTCGCCCGAGATTCGCGCACTTATCGGAAACGAAGGTTGATAGCTCAGAACCCGCTAGTCGAGTCCTCCCAATTCGCCCTCGAGATGCGGGGGATCAGTAAGAGCTTTGGCCCCATCAAAGCTCTCGAAGATGTCACGCTCCGCGTCCGGCAGGGAACGATTCACGCCCTGGTGGGCGAAAACGGCGCGGGCAAATCCACGTTGATGAAGATTCTCTCGGGAGTTCTTCAGCCCGACACGGGAACCATCGTGCGCGACGGCAAAACCTGCGCCTGGAAGCATCCTTCCGACTCCCTCGCTGCCGGCGTCGCAATGATCTACCAAGAACTCAGCCTCGCGCCGGATCTCACCATCGCGGAGAACGTGTGGCTCGGGATCGAGCCCACCGGAGCGCTTCCCGGCACGTACAGCAAGAAGCGAATGCTTTCAGACACTCGTGCCCTAGCCGCAAGACATGGCTTCGATGTGGATCCTGACCAAAGAGTCGAGAACCTTCCAGCGAGCACGTGCCAGATTGTCGAAGTGCTGAAGGCCCTCGCACGCAACGCCGAAATCCTGGTGATGGACGAACCGACCTCCTCGTGTGGAGAGCACGAAGTGGCTGTGCTTCTCGAAATGGTCAAGAAGCTGAGCCGCGCGGGGACCACAATCATCTACATCTCCCACCGGCTCGAAGAGGTTGCTGGTATCGCGGAGGATATCACTGTTCTCCGCGATGGACGAGCCGTGCACACCGGGCCTGTGGAGGGCCTCCAAGTCTCCGATATCGTCAAACTTATGGTCGGCCGCGACCTTGACGATTATTTCCCCAAGACAGAGGTCGAAGTTGGGTCCACGGCTCTGAGCGTATCGGAACTCTCGTCCGAAGGCGTCGATAGTATCAATTTCGATCTGCACTGGGGAGAGATCGTCGGCGTCGCCGGGCTGGTGGGCGCAGGTCGCACCGAGCTTGCCCGCGTCCTGTGCGGTCTTGCCCCCTCAATCCGCGGCAGCGTCAAACTCGACGGCAAAAGCGTCAGAATCGCGTCGCCGGCTGACGCACTCTCCCTTGGAATCATTTATGTCACGGAAGATCGAAAGCGCACGGGCCTATGCCTCGATCTTCCGGCCGCGTGGAACATGACCCTGCCCTGCCTCGCGGAACTGGGCATGAAGCATATCCTGCACCTCAGCCGCGAAAACGAAATCGCCAAAGAAACGGCCAAGAAGCTCTCGCTCAAGTGGCCTGGGCCGGAAGCGCCGGCGAGCGCTCTGTCGGGTGGCAATCAGCAAAAGCTGTTGCTCGGTCGTGCGCTCATCGCTCGGTCGCGACTGTGGGTGCTGGATGAGCCTACTCGTGGCATCGATATCGCCGCCAGAGTCGATATCTACGAGCTTATCGGACGGATGGCCGCTGTGGCAAAGGCGATTCTCATCATCTCTTCGGATCTGCCCGAACTCTTCGGAATCACCGATCGCATTCTAGTGATGCGCCGTGGCCGTCTCGTCGCGGACCTCGTCACCTCAGAAACCACGCAGGAGGCCGTGATGCATCTCATGGTGGGGCAGTCCAGCGCGGTTCGCGCATATGCGTCAATATGAGCAAGATGCCAAGACAATAGAAAGGCTCTGAATAGTCATGTTGTGAGTAGCTGTATCGCCATTACTTTAACGCCTATGGCCGACTCGCGGGATTTCCCGCCATTACTCAACTATCAAACTGGAAACCCATCCCACCGATACAAGGGCTGCGCATGAACAAACTCGTTCGAGAACTGCTACCGTTCGGGAGTCTCATCCTCGTCATCGCCATCTTGTCGCTTTGGCAGCCCGACAGCTTTCTGACCCTCGACAATTTCCTCAACGTGCTGCGACGTTCGTCGGTCTACGGCATTATCGCGGTTGGAATGACCTTCGTCATTATCTCCGGCGGTATCGATCTCTCCGTGGGCTCCCTCCTCGCGTTGTGCGGCATGTGCGCGGCCGGAACAATGATCAGGCTCGGCGGTGAAGTTCCTTCCGCGGGGATGATGGCTCTGGGAACCGCAATCGGGCTTTTGGTCGGTGCGGTGGGCGGTCTGGTCTCGGGAGCGTTGATCACCAAGCTGAAGCTCCAGCCGTTCATCGCCACCTTAGGCACTATGAGTCTTTACCGTGGGATAGCGCTGGTCATGTACGACGGGCAGCCGATCAACGTGTCATCGTACCGCTACCTGGGTGAAGGCACTCTGCTCGGGATACCGATTTCGGTGGTCTTATTCTTGGCCGTCATCGCCGTAGCGGGAGCTATCCTGCACGTCATGCGGTTCGGTCGTCACACCTATGCGATTGGTTCCAACGTGGAAGCCGCGCACCACGCGGGCGTGAGAGTCGACCGAACGCTGATCGGCATTTACACGCTCGGAGGCTTGCTCACCGGGCTCGGAGCCATGATTGCCATGAGCCGAACCGTTTCGGCGCAACCCACCGCGGGCGTGGGCGCGGAACTCGACGTCATCGCCGCGGTGGTCATCGGCGGCGCCAGCCTCTCCGGCGGCCGAGGAACCATCACAGGCACCATCGTCGGCACTTTGCTCATCAGCTTCCTGCGTAACGGATGCACCCTCGTGGGCATATCGACCAACGCTCAGTTAATTGTGATCGGCGTGGTGATCGTCCTCGCTGTAGCAGTGGATCAATTCACTCGGCGCAAAGCGGGCGGCTCTGAGTGAGTGGTGGGTATAGTAGTCGGGGAGGATGTTTTTGCAAAAACACCCTCCCCAAACCCCTCCCCAAAAGCTCTTAAATGGCTTGCGACTCAAGGTAGCCGATCTCATCCAGCAGCTCGGCCTCTGCTGCCTCGTGATACCTTATGGGTATCACCGGAAGAGTCTTTCCGCTTTCTCGTGGACCTCTTCAGCTCGGACTGCTCGCGCGCGGCCGGATTGATAAGTCGCCAAACGCCTTTGCGCCTCCTGTGCCCAAAGACGGTCCGCCTCTTCTTCCGGTAGCTCTTCCAGACTGGCCAGAAGGCTTTCCGCCAGAGCTGCGCGATCGCGAACGTCCAAGCTCATAGCATGCTTGAGGGCCTCGTCCAGGTCTGACATCTTTACCTCCATGCCGGCGCGCCGATACATAATGAATATGGTTCACTGTTGGCGGCTTCAGCTTTCGCCCTTATTATCGAGATTCGCGGTTCCAGGGCATTGAAGCTGGCGGTCCGTGTCATATTCCAGAAATACCAAGCCTCAGGAAACATTTCAAGGCCTCCACTCGTGGAAGAAGTTCTTGCACGCCCCCGCTTGTGCTATTCTAAACATAGAGGAGGATACTTCGATGCCCACAGCGCCCATCATAGAGCCGACAGATATTGACCGGGAAACGGAAGAGATCTTGGCCGATCCGGAAGTCCGGGCAGCCTGGGAAGCTTTGGATGATCCCGAAGACCGAGAAGACCTGATCGACCATGTGAAGGTCATGCGCCGACTCCGCGAAGGCAAGGAGAAGGCGACTCCTTGGGAAGAAGTTAAGGCAAGGCTGGGGCTGTAGAACCTTGTACAGGCTCAGCGTTTCAGAAACAGCCGAAAAAGCCTTCTCCGAATTGCCTAAACATTACCAAAGGCTTGTTCGGGAACGCATCGATTCGCTCTCAAGAAATCCAAGGCCCCATGAGTGCAAGAAGCTCCAAAGCCAAACAGGCTACCGAGTCCGTCAGGGTCCATACCGAATCATCTATGAAATAGACGATTCAGCGCTCCTGATCACGATCTCCAACATCAGGCCTCGCCGGGAAGCCTACCGTTGACTACGCGTGCCGTGACTGGCGTGGTGATCGCCCTCGCTGTAGCAGTGGATCAATTCACTCGGCGCAAAGCGGACGACGCGGCGTGAGCGGGGATTGTAACGCAGGCCGACAACAAAGAGTATCTTGTCCGGCGATCCAACGCAGTTTACCTTAACGACACCTCAGTACTCCTACCTCGGGGAGGACCACCAATGCGAACAAATCGTGATTGGGTGACCAGAACGCTCAAGGTGGCCGCAATCTTGGCTTTCATTCTGCTGCCGATATCCGTAATCGCGAGCGATCCCTCACTGGATAGACAACTGCTGCGGGCAGTACAGAACGGCTCTCTCGAACAGGTCGAGACCTGGTTGGCAAAAGGCGCGGACGTGAATGCCAAGGGCGAATACGGCCAGACGGCCCTCATGGCCGCCGACCAATGGAACAATCCCGAGGTTGCAAAACTGCTCATTGACAAGGGCCTCAACGTGCATGCCAAGAACGAAAGGGGCGAAACAGTCCTTGTGTACGCTGCCTTAACGGGACAATTCGAAATCGTAGAACTCCTCGTCAATAGAGGCCTCGACATAAATGCCAAGGACGTGTACTTCCGAACCGTCCTCATGGCAGCCGCTGAGGGAATACGGCCCGACGTCGTGAGATTTCTCATCGATAGTGGGGCCGACTTGAATGCCAAAGATCATAACGGCCACACGGCTCTCATGAGTGCTGCCGGAAATGGAAACCTGGAAATCGTGAAGCTACTCATCGCCAAGCGAGCCGACGCGAATACTACTACCGAAGGCGGCCATACGGTGCTCATAAGTGCTGCTGGCGGAGGCAATCTCGAAATTGTGAAGCTCTTCGTGGACAAGGGAGCCGACGTGAACGCGAAGACCAAACACGGCTACACGGCGCTTATGAATGCAGCCGAGAACGGCGATCTCAAGGTTCTGGAATTCCTCATTGATAAGGGGGCTGACGTGAATGCCAAGGCCGAAAACGACCGAACGGTTCTGAGATCGGCTTCTTGGTTCCGAGATCAGCCAGAAGTTGTTGAGTACTTGAAGGCTCGTGGCGCGAAGTGATCGAGGTTGATGAACTCGTTAGCTGAACAATACCGAATCGTATCTTATACCCAGCGTCTCGTTGGCCGCATTGAGCCTCTTGTCATAGGTCCAGACAGGGACTCTTGTTAACAGGGCGGAGGCACAAAGATGGACGTCAATGTAGCCAAGGCCTTTTCCCATCAAACTATTTAATTCTATGAACCGAAGGACCTCTTCGTGTGATGCCAAGGTTGCCTGAGGAAGCGCTTGCATGAGGGGGAGGACTTCGCGCCTATTTTTCATGTTACCACACGCGAGTTCGCCGACAATATAGGGGTGACAGATCACTTGTCCGTCATTCAGCAGCTGTTTGAGATCAGGGTCACCCTCCCACAGGTGACGTACCCACACTGATGTGTCTACAAGAACCATCTTCAGTGCTCCGAGACTTTTCTCCGTGGAATCGCCTTCAATTGCTTCTCTGTCCCGGCCAGTTCCGCCAGCCTTCTGGCGCTTTCTCTGGCTATCAAAGCTTCGAGGCCAAGTTTCACCAGAGTGGTCTTTTCTTTAATCCCGGTCAATTCCGATGCCTTTTCAATCAATTTATCGTCAATGTCCAGTGTAGTTTTCAACTTGACGCGCTCCTCATCAAAATCCCATGTATCCGTATGTATCATACGCATACTCGTGTCAACGGAAGCAAAGTCTGTTGAAAATCCTCCCGCAAAAGGTGGTATCATAGCCGCCCGAAATCCGTCGCGGAGGAACTTTATGCAGAGGGATGACACCGTTTCAGGAACGAATCCGCAGATTGCACAGATGGGCGCAGATTCTAGAGACAAACAAACACATGCCATCATCGGCGCTGCAATGGAGGTTCATCGACATCTTGGTCAGGGATTCCTGGAAGCCGTTTATCAGCAGGCGCTCGCTGTCGAGTTTGCGGCCCGGGCCGTTCCTTTTGTCAGCGAAGTGGATCTACCGGTGTACTACAAGGGGGAGCGGCTGCCCTGCTCCTATCGCGCTGATTTCGTGTGTTACAGCAACGTGATCGTCGAGTTGAAGGCGTTGAAAGCGATCACCAGCATCGAAGAAGCCCAGGTCTTGAACTATCTCAAGGCAACACGTCTCCAGCGAGGACTACTGGTGAATTTCGGTCGGCAAAGCCTTGAATTCAAGCGTTTTGTATTTTCTAATCTGCGAAAATCTGCGAAATCTGCGGATGAGTGATCGATCCGCAGATTGCACAGATGCCCGCAGATTGTGAAGACAGACAAACCCATGCCATGAAGCCCAAGTCTTGAACTACCTCAAGGCAACGCGTCTCACGCGAGGACTACTGGTGAATTTCGGTCAGCAAGGCCTTGAATTCAAGAGTCTTGTCTTTTCTAATCTGCGAAAATCTGCGAAATCTGCGGATGAGAGATGACTTTGTGCCCTCCGATTTCCGTCGCGTGAAGGAGAAGAAATGTCCGGAACCAAGGTCGGTATTTTCTGGCCAGGCGATTACCGCTACAAACCCAATGACCTGGCCCAACCGAACGCGGAGGAGGCCACGGTCCAGCTTGAGCGCGCGCTGAAGAAACTCGGCCGGAAGAGTTTCCGCATCGAAGGTTTTCTCACGCGACCTCACGAAGCCATCGAGAAACTTGGCCCCGTAGATGACCCTCTCATCGGCGTGTTCGTGCACTGGTGCTACGGGCCGCACACCACTGATGGCGTTGTCGGCAAAGACAGCCCGTTGCTGCTCGCCAGCAATTTCTCGGGGCAGTGGCCGGGGCTTGTGGGCTTGCTCAATACGGGAGCCTGCCTGGAGAGCCTTGGTCGCAAATTCTCTCGTGTGTGGAGCGACGCGGAAGACTGGACCGCAGACGACGCATTCATGGCCCGTTTGAGTGAGTGGTGTGAGACTGGTCGCATCACCTACTCCACGGAGCAGATCGGCTATTCAGTTCCCATATCCAAAGAGGCGCACACCCGCGCCGACCGCGTCGCCGAGGAGACCAGGAAGCGAAGGATTCTGGCCCTGATGCTCGGGGATACGTCCATGGGGATGATCAACGGTTACTTTGGCCCACGGCGGCTGGCTCCTATCGGGTTCTCGGAACACAAAGTCGACCAGGCTTGGATCATCGACCGCGGCCGTTCCATCTCCGATGACCGGATCAACGAAGCGCTGGCATTCGTAAAAGAAAGCGGCGTCAAGTTCCACTGGCGGGAAGATGGGGCGGACGACTTCGACGAAAACGCCACACGGGAACAGCTACGGGACTACCTCACCGTGCTCGACCTGGTGAGCGAATTCAAAGCCGATTGTGTGGGTTGGCAATATCAGCTCGGTCTGGTGCCGCTGCGGCCGCCGTCGGATTTTGCCGAGGGGCTGCTGAATTCCGTTTGCCGGCCAGAGAGCAACGGCGATGTGATCATCACCGCCACGGAGGGGGATCAGGGCAACCTCGTTCCCATGGAGCTGATGAAGCGGCTACTCAAGGCCAAGAGGCTGCACCAGGCCGTGATGTTCCATGATGTGCGGTGGGGCGGCGAGTACCAGGGACGATTCTTGTGGGTGCTGCTCAACTCGGGCTCGTGCGGAGGGTACGCCATGAGCGGCGACCCGGACACGCTCAGGGGCGTCCACTCGTACCGTCAACCCGCCGAGTACTTCCCGATCCCAGGCGGCACATTCGCCGGTGAAGCGCATGCAGGCGCGATCACGTGGGCCAGAGCCTATCTCAAAGACGACGAGCTTTGGATGGACGTCGGGCAAGGGGAAGTTGTTACCCTCCCGGAGCAGATCCGCGAGCAGTGGTGGCGCGGGACCACGCGCCAGTGGCCGTTCATGGCCGCGGATCTGGGTGTCTCGCGAGAGACCTTGATGGCGCACTATCTGAGCAACCACATCGCCGTGGCCTACGGTGATATCCTCGGGGAAATGGCTGCGCTCTCACAAATGCTCGGCTTCAGAGTCCGTTTCTTGGGAACGAGGGCTTGACATGACGCAAGATCGCCGCTGCTACATCGGCATCGACGTGGGAACAGGGAGCGCTCGCGCTGGGGTGTTCGACGCAAGCGGAAAGATGCTCGGACAGAGTTCGCACCCCATCAAGACGTGGAAGCCGGAGCCCGATTTCGTGGAGCAATCGTCGGACGATATTTGGGCCGCGTGTGCGGCGGCGGTGCGTCAAGCCGTCACAGAAGCTGACATCGATCCCACGAACGTGCGAGGGATCGGCTTCGATGCAACCTGCTCCCTGGTGGCCTTGGATGAGAGCGACCGGCCCGTGTCGGTGAGCCCCACCGGTAACGACGAACAGAACGTCATTGTCTGGATGGACCACCGGGCTCTGGAGCAGACAGCCCGCATCAACGCCCGCCAACATGCCGTGCTGCGCTACGTGGGCGGGATCATTTCCCCTGAGATGGAGTCGCCCAAGCTTGGCTGGCTCAAGGAGAATCTCCCGGATTGCTGGAAGCGGGCCCGTCGCTTTTTCGATCTGGCTGATTTCCTAACGTACCGCGCCACGGGCGACGAAACCCGTTCGCTGTGCACCACCGTGTGCAAGTGGACTTACCAGGGTCACTTGGAACCGACGACACCGGGCAGCGTGGGGCGCTGGGACGACACGTACTGGCAGTCCATCGGGCTGGGCGAACTGGTCTCGGAAGGCTACCGGCGCATCGGAACCTGCATCCGACCCATGGGCGAGCCCATCGCGCAGGGGCTAACCGACACCGCCGCGGCCGATTTTGGTCTCACTCCGGGAACCCCGGTTGCGGTGTCGATCATCGACGCGCACGCCGGTGGCGTTGGAATGCTGGGAGCACGTCTTAATGAGAGCATCGAGAGCCGTAGGGGCGAGGTTTATCCTCGCCGCTACACTAGTGAAGTTGAGCTCGAAAAGCGACTGGCGCTCATTGGCGGCACATCCAGTTGTCACATGGCGGTCTCCGAAGAGCCTCGATTCGTCGATGGAGTTTGGGGGCCGTTCTATTCCGCGATGATCCCCGGATTATGGCTGACCGAGGGCGGCCAGTCCGCGACCGGAGCGCTCATCGATCACATCATCTTCAGTCATGTTCGTGGCCGAGAACTCGAGCAAGACGCTAAAAGGCGCGGGATCACCGTGTATGAAATTCTCGCTGAGGTCCTCGATAAACTCGCCGCTGGAACGACGTTTCCCGCGGAACTCACCAAGGAACTCCACGTGCAACCGGATTTCCACGGCAACCGCTCCCCCAGAGCCAATCCGAACGCCCGCGGGATGATCTCGGGTTTGAGGCTCAGCGACAGCATCGAAGACCTCGCCCTACTCTACTTGGCTACAGTCCAAGCGGTGGCCCACGGCACTCGCCACATCCTGGATGTCATGACCGAAAGCGGCTTCGGAATCGAGATCGTGCTCACCACCGGTGGCGGCGCCAAGAATCCGATCTTCCTGCGCGAGCACGCGGACATCACCGGGCGAAAGATCGTACTCCCAAAGGAGCCTGAGGCCGTGCTGCTCGGCTCGGCCATGCTCGGTGCGGTCGCGGCCGGGGACTGCGCCACAGTGACCGAAGCCATGACTAAAATGAGTGCCGCAGCCACGGTTATCGAGCCCTGCCAAGGCGTCGCCGCAAGGTACCACGACGCCAAGCACGAAGTCTTCCTCCGTATGTACGAACATCAGCTGCAATACACGGCGCTGATGAACCGAAACTCGTAAGCGAAGGGCCTTCCGCATACTTCTTTTGCTTGATACCAACTCCCATGGCGAGAATCGCCACAACGAAGCATGAAAACGCCGTGAAGAATACCGGTAAGATGCCGGCGCTACCGGCGTTTTCATAGGAATGCGATTTCAGAGAGATGATATTGGCGAGCGGCCGGTATGGCTCCGAAGCGAAGTCAGGCCTGCCGTCCGAAGCGGAGGAGGCATATGGCCGCCTCACAGGTTGGACTGAGCATTGGTATTACTCGAAAGAAAAGGCCCGGAGGGCGAACCCTCCGGGCAAGGTGAACAAAAAGGCGGATCAGAGTCAGGATTAGAACTCGATCCGGATAGAGCCTTGAATCGCCTGAATTGCATCGCGGCTTAGGAACATCGCATTGTTGACGACGGTTCCGCCGCGCACACCCATCGCTCGCCAGGCCTCCTTGAAATAATCACCCGGTTGCCAATACGCGTAGCGCGTCTTGAAGGTCAGGCCTTCGAGGAGTTTCCAGTCCACTCCGGCGTTTACTTCCCAACCGATGAAGCCGTTCTCGACGAACGGGCTGGTGCCGCCATACAGAGCACGGAGAGCGGTAGCACTTGCGTACGAGCCGACGTCCGTCCCAACGCTGTTGAACTGACCGAACCACGTGCCGGCCTTCTCAAGTCGATGGGCCCACATGTAGGTTCCCCAGATGTTAAGGTTGCTGGCAACCGCATGGTCGTAGCGGCCGGCAAAGGCATACGCATCCGACATCTGGCCTGTTCCATCCGCGTGAAAGGTCTGATTACCGCCGGCATAGGTGTTGAACATCAGCCATTCATACGGCTCCATGACCTGATAGTTGGCTGCCCAAGGGTAGTACTGCTTCGGATTGAGTCCGGCGCCCGGCGCCAGCGCAGCCTGCATACCCACATTGTTGCCGTTGTTGCGCACGTATCCTGAAGACTGCACCCACAGGAGGGAGATCTTGGACGGTCCGATGACGACGCCCGTCTCCACGAGGGCGTTGTAGCACTCATAGTATGTCTGCGTTGCACCGTTGTTGAATCCAACCACCGAAACCGCGGTCCCTAACAAGGGGTAGGTAGTTTGGGCAACGCTCCAATTGTATTCTGCGTTGGCGAAAAAGCGACCGTTGAAGTACTTGATGAAGAACATCGGGTCAACTTCGGTGTAATCTCCTAAGCTGCTCGTTCCCGGTACGCCTGTAGGGGGCCCTGATCCCTCAAAGAAATGCTGCAAACGCCAGGTGACACCGGTGCCGATCTCTACGGGACCGTTGCGATATGTCAGGAAGTGCCCTTCGGACAATTGGTCCTGTGACCTGGAGCGGTCGGGAGACTGGACGTAGCCTTCAAAAAGGCCATCGGTGAGACACAACCAGCTAATGAAACGGAACGGCCCGTAAGGGACCACCACAGACAAGGCGTTCCCTCGCTTGTTGTACGAGTTGGCCAAACCGGTTCCCAACGGGTAGTCCTTGACACCAACCGAGATCCATCCCCACGGGATATGAAACGTGGCTCGGATCTGCTCCCAACTGCCTATGGCCGCAGTGTTGTACGCTGCGTTGGGGCTGGAGTCATGCATGTACCACCGCTCGAACGGAGGCACACCCACTCCGTTTGTGGCACCGGCGCTGGTCTGGTTGAACTTGTTCCTGTACCCGCCGACTGTGTACACGCCGTGCACTCTGATCAGAGGGTTCACTTTGATCGTCGGGACCAGGGTCATCTTCTGGTCGTGTATGGCGGCGTCACTGCCCCAGGTGGAGAACCCACCGCGAGTTATCTGGTATGGCGCCGCTGCGTTGGCCATGTTCGTGGACAGTACAGCGCCGCGACCCCACGTGCTCGGCCCTGCGAACCCCACGTAAGCTGCTGCCACACCGGCACCCGGCGCCGTGCCCGCAAAGCCGGCGGCCGCTGTCGGCCCTTCCTGTAGGGACGCAATGCCAAACAGATCGTTGTTACCGGTGCGCGAGAAATAGCGCAGCCGGTTCTCCCAGGAGCCCGTCATCTCGAATTCCCAGGCAAGCGCGGTCGCGGTCGTTCCTGCTACAAGCAGGACCGCAACCATCAATACAAGCTCCTTTCTCATCTGCACCTCCTAATCCTTAACGGTAAACGTGAAACACATGCCCGTAGGCAACAAAACACCCGTTGACAACCCAATCTCCGTAAACGCATTGCCGACGCGCCGCCACCCGGTGGCAACAAAAAGATAGCCTTTCATGAGCAGCCTCACGATACCGCCGAGAGTTGAACTGCTATCCTGCACCGCGCGGATTTCGCGCTTCGCCATGACTTGTTGCAGCACGAACTGCTACCGTTGATCATGTTAGAGGGAACGACATCGGTCTTCTTGAACCGCCATGATTGCTCTCGAGGTGTTAATACCATTGCACTTTCAAAGAAGTGATTTGCGCGGGCGGCCGGGATGCCTCCGAGGCGCAGTTAGGCCTGTCGTCCAAAGCGAAGGAGGTATCCGACCGCCTCACACATTCGATCGCGCATTGGTATTAAGTCTACCTGTGATGAGAGTGAAGATAGTGAAACCGGCCATTTGATCTCCATGCGACAACTGCCCTTTCGCTGAATCGAATCGAGTTTCAGGTTTCACCGCAGCGACATCCTTTTTGCTCACTCACCGAACTCGACCGCATCGCCACAGTTTTCTTGGGCGGATGAGCCGGGTCTACCAGTCGTAATTCTCCCTTTCGATTATGGTGGCCACACCCTGGCCGCCGCCTACGCACATGTTGGCGCATCCATAACGAGCGCCCTTCATTGCCAAAATCCTGGAGAGAGTGCCTGCCAATCTGACGCCGCTGGCGCCAAGCGGGTGCCCGATAGCTGTTCCACCACCCATGATGTTGACTCTTTCGGGGTCAATGCCGAGTTCCTTGATGCAGTTGAGGGCCACGATGCAAAAGGCTTCGTTGATTTCCCAGTAATCGATATCCGCGACCGACAACCCTGCAGACGCCAGAGCCTTTTTGCTTGCAGGAACAGGGCCGGCGCCCATGATGGTCGGATCGACACCGGCAAAACCGATCGAGCGGATCGTTGCCAGCGGCTTAATGCCTTTCTTCTTGGCCGTATCCTTGGACATCAAGATCGCCGACGTTGCGGCGGCGTTAAGCGGAGAAGAATTTCCCGCAGTAATTTGATGGCCGTCTCTGTAAGCGGCCTTGAGCCCGGCCAGGCCCTGCAATGTGGCATCTCCTCGAACGGCTTGGTCCGTGTCCACCGCCATTTTCGTCCCATCGCCCTGCTCGGCTTCGATGGGCAGGATCTCATCCTTGAAGAAACCCTCTGCCTGCGCCTTGGCCGCCAATTGATGCGACTTCAACGCCCACTTGTCCATGTCTTCTCGAGTGAAATCAGTCTGGAGCAACAACTTCTGGGCAGTAAGGCCCATGTTCATCGCGGTGAGCATGTCCCAGTGAAGGTATTCGGGCGCGGCGAACAGCGCCAGATTGGGAGCGATCACTCCTCGATCCGCCGTACTGCCTCCCATAGGGACGCGAGTCATGTGTTCCATTCCACCTACCATGACCGTGTCGGCATACCCGGCGGCAATCTCGAGGAATCCAATATGGAGGGCTGCCATAGCAGAACCACACTGCTGATCGACGAATTTGGCCGCGATGGTGTCGGGAAGATTGGCCAGGAAAACGGGAGTGCGTCCTCCGTATGTCCACTGCTCACTGACCCCCATGGCAGATCCGACTATAAAATCGTCAATTTCTTTAGCTTCAATACCGGTCTTCTTGATTACTTCAGGCAGCAGTTTCCCCAGAAGTTCATCACTCCGCATCTTACAAAACACGTCTCTCCCGGGATCATTAGGCCTTGAGCGCGATTGTGCCGTTCTAAGATATCCAGCGATCACCACGTCCTTCATGCGAGCATCTCCTTGTCATTTACGATTCTTGAGTTGTCATACAAATGCGCTTTCCTGGAAGTGACATGGAGCAATTGTTGCTGCGCCGACCTTTGCCGCTTCCTTGAGCGCACAGTTCTATGAAAGTCGTCTCCATAGGCACTTGTCATCGGAGGTGCGTATGGGGAGGCGTGGAGGGGAGATGGAGTCTCCCCTCCACAGGATGGCGCATTGTGCGCTCTTGCTACCCATCTCCGAGGCGGAGCCACGGAGTGTTGACCGAAGCCGAGGACTTTCATCGTTCGTTGTGCCCGAAAACCGGCACATGAAAGTCGGTATTAGTCGGAAAAGAATTGTTCACTCATCTCCAGCGAAGGAGCCTCTTCCTCCGTCAACCTTGCTGCCAGCCCGAGGGTTTTCGGGAGTTCGTAGTCGAAGAAATACTTGAGCGTGATAAGCTTTCCTCTGTAGAACAGGCTGTCGGCTTCAGAAGGATGACTCTCCTGTCCCTTTCGAATCGCCAGTCCTTGAAGCAGCCACTGCCATGCCATAACGGTGAGGGAGAAAAATTCGAGGAAGAGCGTTGCATCCGCCAGAAACCGTTCTATTCGTCCGTTGAGTGCATAGGTCATCAGATGCGAAATTACGCTCTGTAGACGCCCCATCGCTTCTTGGAGCTTCTCGGCATAGGCTTTTAGTTCCTGATCCGCGAGGCCCGATTGAACGGCTTTACTGACTTCCTCGAAGTAGAGCCGTACCGCCGCACCGTTTTCCATAACTACTTTGCGCCCCAACAGATCGAGCCCCTGGATTCCCGTTGTCCCTTCGTGTATCGGATGGATTCGCATATCTCTGTAATACTGTTCGAGAGGGAACTCATCGCAGTAGCCGTATCCGCCCAAGATCTGAAGTCCTTGACTGACTGCAAGAATCCCCATCTCCGAAGGATAGCTTTTTACTACCGCCGTGAGCAGATCCAGCAGGAGAGACCACTTGTGGCGTTCTTCACCTTGGGTCACATGTATGAGGTCGACGTACATTCCACACTGCAATACAAGTGAAAGACTGGCCTCCACTATCGCTCGCTGGAACAGCAGCATCCTTCTCACATCAGCGTGCTCGATTATGGGGATCTGAGGAAGACTCATATCTTTGTTGTCGATCTTCCTCCCCTGAGGCCGTTCCTTTGCATATTCCAGCGCCGCATAATACGCGGCCGAAGCAATCGCCGTAGCCTGCAATCCCACTCCGATACGAGCTTCGTTCATCATCTGGAACATGTAAGTGAGGCCCTTGTGCGGCTCCCCAACGAGGTATCCCCGGCAATTGTCGTTTTCGCCCATGCTCAGTTGAGTTATGGGGCAGCCTCGATATCCCATCTTGTGATAGACGGCAGTCACATTAATGTCATTGGAAACCAGCGCACCGTTTTCATCCGGTCTGCGTTTGGGCACCACGAACAAGGAAATGCCTTTCACTCCCGGCGGCGCGCCCTTGATCCTCGCGAGCATCAAGTGCACAATATTATCGACTCCGTCATGATCCCCAGCCGAGATGAAGACCTTTTGCCCGTGAATCCTGTAGAACCCTTCTTCTGACGGATCCGCGCGTGTAGTAATATCCGAGAGAGAACTGCCCGCCTGTGGTTCGGTGAGGGCCATAGTCCCTTGCCATTTTCCTTCCAACAAACTCGGAACGTAGGTCTCAATAAGCTGATCCGAACCGAAAGACAGAATCAGGTGTGCGGCGCCGGTGGTAAGTCCGGGATATGCTGCTGCTGGGAAGTTGGCAGCTGAAAAGATGAAATTGCTGGCCATCGACAATGTTGCCGGGAGTTGCTGGCCGTTGGTTTCGTACGGGAAAGCCGCGCCGATCCAGCCCCCTTCTCCCCATTCTTGCATCAATGCCCCGACATTCGGATGAACTTTCACCTGCCCATCCACAAGTCGCGGAGGTTCCCGGTCCATATCTCGAAAAATAGGGTAGAGTCGATCGCGCGCTACTTTCGCAGCTGTGTCCAGAATAAGATCGAAGCTCTCGCGATTGTGGTCCGCAAAAAATGCATGCGGCAGCAAGCGTCCCACATCAAGTACTTCATAGAGCAAGAATTTCAGATTTCTTTCGCTGAAGTATTTCTCCGCCATGAAACTCTCTCCTAACAATCCTGGTAGAAAGCGCGTCCGGTCTCGGCCATTTCCTTGATCAGATCTGCGGGCTTGAAGCGAATTCCATAGCTTGCTTCCAGCTCAAGGAGTTTGTCGTAAACATTCTTGATGCCCCACTTGTCCGCGTAGCGCATTATTCCTCCGCGGTAGGCCGGGAACCCGGTTCCGTAGATCATCGCCAGATCCATATCTTGAGGCCGATCAATTATGCCCTCCTCCATCATGAGAGCAGCCTCGTTGATGCCGAGAGCCAACAGCGTGTCAACGATTTCCTGGGCAGACATTTCTTTCGGCTGGACGTTATTCTCCGCCAGGTACTTCTTGATCGGTTCAATCACCTTCGGGTTGGGAACAGGCGTGGGACCGCTGTAATCCAGGTAGCCCGCGCCGGTCTTTCTTCCGTAGCATCCGGTCTGATAGATTATCTCCGTGAGAGGATGAACCTTGTATCGCTCACCCAGAGTACGTTCGAACGTCTTGTTCACGTGGTACCCGATATCGATGCCGGTAAGATCAGCCAAGACCGCCGGACCCATGGGCATACCGAAATCCAGGATGGCCTTCTCTACTGCCTGGCCGTCCACGCCGTCAGCCGTCAGGAAGACGGTGGCGCCGAACAATCCCCCCAACTGCCGCGATACGTAGAAGCCCGGCCCGTCATTGACCACTATGGGCACCTTCTTGATTGCCCGTGCAAAAGCCACGGACGAAGCAAGGCACTGATCGGATGTATGCTTCGTACAGATGACTTCAAGTAACTGCATACGTTCGGCTGGATTGAAGAAGTGCAGCCCTATCATTCGACTCGGGTCTTTCAGCACGGAGGCCATCTCTGTTATCGGAAGTGCCGAGGTATTGGTCGCGAAGATCGTATGTTGGGGACAAATACTCTCCAACTGCTTCCAAATGTCCTGCTTCACCTTCATATCTTCGAGGACGGCTTCGATGATCAGGTCAGCGTCTTTCGCATCCGCAAGGGATGTGCTGACGGTCAATTGATTGTTGATCATCGAATCCAGGTTCTCTTTGGTCATCTTCTTCTTTTTGATGGGGTAAGCGAATGTCGTACGTAATGCTGCCAGGCCTTTCTGAAGCGCAGTATCACTCACGTCCCACAGCACGCTCTGGTAGCCGCCTTGCAGCAGCAGATTGGTGATGCTTGAACCCATCACTCCTGAACCGAGCATCACAACCTTCTTTATCGTTGCCGGTTGAAGGCCTTCAATCCTCGGAAGTCTGCCGGCCGCCCTCGTACCAAGGAACATGCCAATGAGGTTTTTTGCCACGTCACTGACAGCACACTTACCAAACAGTCGTACTTCTCTTTGTATGTCTCTTTCTATGTCAAAAGTGAGCCCTTGCTCGATGGCATCCAAAGCCTTGAGAGGCGCTGTGTAACCTTTCGCCTTCTGCATGGTCATGTACTTGGCGCCATTGCAGAAGGCTTGCCGTTCCATGGCACTTGGGAGTCTGTAGTATTTGTTGCGAGTGCGATGAGCTTCCAGTTTGAGTGTGCGGGCAAGAAACTTCCGCGCTGCGTTTATGGCAGCCTGAACGAGATTTCCCGGTTCGACCACTTCGTCGATAAGACCAAAGCTGAGGCCTTTTTGAACATCGATGTACTTCCCGGAAGTTATCATATCAACGGCGGTAGTAAGACCGACCAGTCTTGGTAGCCGTTGCGTTCCACCCGATCCCGGGATAAGACCCAGTGTTACCTCCGGTAGCCCCACCTGCACTCCTTTTGCAGCGACACGATAATGACAGGCCATTGCGAACTCGAGACCGCCGCCGAGCGCATTCCCATTGATGGCTGCAATAATGGGTTTTGAGGCCATTTCGATAGTATTGAAGAAATCAGCCAACTCCATGGCCCCCGCGACGAGAGGTTCCTCATCTTTCACCTTCGCGAGTTGCGTAATGTCGGCCCCGGCGATAAAGTTTCCACCTGTACCGGTAAGCACCAACGCCTTGACTCGGTCATCTTGAGCTGCGCTGAGCATGGCATCTGCCACATCCATCACAAAGTGCTCGGAAAGCTGATTTACAGGAGGATTATTCATGGTGAGAACCACGACGTCGGTTTGCAGGTCCGCCGACACGGTCTTATAATCAGTCTTCATTTCTTAAGTTTCCTTTCAGCCATGCTTACGGTACTATCGGCCTATTCCACCAGGTCCTCAGAAACCGAGAGCGCCAATTTGATAGTGTCCCTATCAGTCACTCTCTCTGAGCCCCGCCATTTCTTGTTCGAGAAGGACCTTTCGGAGAATCTTGCCTACCGCTGATTTTGGGAGCGTGTCCATGAACTCCACCAACTTCGGCGCCTTGTACGCTGCCAAACTCTGCTTGCAAAAGCCTATTATCTCCTGGTCCGTCGCAGTCATACCGTCCTTCAACACCACGAATGCCTTCACGGTCTCCCCTCTGTACGCGTCCGGAACGCCCACAGCCACTGCCTCTTTCACTTTGGGGTGCCGGAAAAGCACTTCATCGATTTCTCTGGGATAGATGTTGTATCCACCGGCTATGATCATGTCCTTCTTGCGATCCACTATGAAGAGGTATCCGTCGTCATCCTGTGTGGCGATATCACCGGTGTGTAGCCAACCGTCTCTGATTTGATCGGCAGTCTCTTCAGGATTCTTCCAATAGCCCTTCATGATGTGAGGGCCGTTGATAACGATCTCACCGGGCTGCCCCGGCGCCACATCTTCCGTTCCGTTTTCAGTGTCCACAAGGCGAACGTCCACATCCGGTTGCGGAATGCCAATACTGCCGAACTTCTTCATCCCCATGAGTGGATTGCTCGTCCCCATGGCCGTGGTCTCGGTCATGCCCCAACCTTCCGTGTACATAATCCCCATGTCCTGAACTCTATCTATGAGGTCTCTCGGCATGGGAGCCGCTCCGGTGTTTACCAGCCGTATGCGCCCTGCCAGGTTCAAGTCCTCCGCCTTGGGATGATTCACGATAGCGTTCAGAAGGGTCGGCACGGCCGGCAGCCAACTGATCTCCTGGTGTTTTGCGAGAATCCCGATAAGTTCCTCGAGTTCGAATCGAGGAACCAAGATCATCATGGCGCTGTGCATCATGATCCAATTCAGGCAGCAGATCTGACCGTAGACATGGAAGAAAGGCATTATGGCGACAATGATGCGCGCTGGGGGGACCGTCAGAGGCGATATGTGTCCGCCCCATGCAGCCAAGCCAAAGTTCGCCGCACAAAAGTTGCCGTGAGTCAGCACGGCGCCTTTCGGCGTCCCTGTCGTTCCTCCGGTGAACACGATGACAGCCGGGTCGTCTTGGGAAATCTCTAAGCGAGGCCTCTTGTCCGAGGTGCATCCTTCCACCAAATTGGAGAAATGGTGCCATCCTCGTTCAAGGTCCAAATCTTCAGCGGTGCTTCGAGGGACGCCCTCGATGAAGTCGGTAACCCGCGTAGCGACCACGGCAGGAATTTCTACGGATTGCACCAATGTTCGGACATTCGGAAGCGTCAAGTCAGAGGTGATCCACGCCTTTGGTTCAGTCATCTCGGCAGCGTGTCGGAGTTCGGGTACAGTATAGAGAGGGTTGACATTAACGACTATAGCGCCGACGAACAGTGTGGCGTAGTAAGCCAGGACATATTGCGGGCAATTAGGGAGATGAAGGGCGACCCGGTCACCTTTGGTCACGCCGAGGGCCTGTAACGCATTTGCGAGCCTTAAGGAAAGGAGCCGCACTTGGTCGAACGTCATTCTCGTGCCGTAGAAGTCCATTGCGTCGCGATCAGGGGAGTTCTTTGCCGCAAAATGGAGGAAATCCTGAACACTAACTTGAGGATAGCGGATGGTGGTAGGCACCCAGGGATCATAGTGCCTGTGCCATGGCCTCGAATCCATCGTGAGAGACCTCCCGGTCACATGGGCAACTATCTGCACAAGTGGCGGTCACCTATATCGGTGGCTCTGTGTGCAGGCCGCCCGTCGAATTCGACGTCTGTTTCTTCGGCTGATGCCGAGGATCTAGGATTGGGGCGCAGGGTACACTCGTGGCCGGACGGTTGTCAAGTAAAATAGACAACTGCTCAATTAGCCATTTGCAAGCTGTTGATCTTTCATCTTGTTTGTCCCGTTACACTCTTTTCTGTTGACATTATCCCTGCCCTTGGGTTAGGCTCTTCCACACCGAGCCCATCGTGACGCGGGCAGCTTGAAGCCAACACCTCCCGACGCACTCTCCGGTGCCCCCCACCTCGACCGAGAAACAACCGTCCTCGGCGAGAGCGGCCAGGGGTGATTTCGGAGTACCGATCGCGGAGTATTTGCCGGCACGCTTTTCGGTCAGTGTATCCGACTGATAGCGGATACCCACTGGATCCACGCATTGTCCGAGAGGCTGGACTGGTGCCGCCCTGTTTCTGAGTAGATCTTGCGGAGTCCGACATTGACGCTGAGCGAACTTGCCAAAGCGACCAACGTTTCCAAGCACACGATTCAGTTCTACCTTCGCGAAGGCCTCCTCGCGAAGCCTCCTCTGAAGCGGAAGAAGCTCGCCGACTACGATGAGAGCTATGTGCATGAAATCGAATTCATCAAGGACTTGCAGGAAAACCACGACCTGTCCGTTTCCGCGATTAAGCAGATCGTCAGGCGACAGCGCAAGGTGTCGAAACTGGAGCGTTCCCTATTCCGAATTCAGACCAAGTACTTCAGCCCGAGGGCGCACTTGCTTACGAAAGAGATTGTGGGCGAGGAAAACTTCAGAGAGGCGACCGGGCTGGGGTGGAAATGGCTCCGAAAAGCGGAAGAATGGGGCATCCTCAAACCAGAGGTAAAGGATGGTGTAAAGACCTACGATTTCGACGACCTGATGCTCGGCAGGTTGATAGTCGAGATGGACAACGTCGGCCTGGGGCCGAAGGACGGATCAGATCCTGAACTGCTCCTGCACAGCATCGAGCGATTCAGAGAGGTCGTGAGGCAAACCAACCGTTCTTATGTGGAGCTTTATTGGGGCAAGCTTTCAGCAAACCAGTTTTACGAGAAAGGAATGGAAGTCCTCGAGGTTTTCGCCATCTATTTCTATCACCTCTATCGGAGATTGTCTAAAGAAGACGCGTTGGCGCGAATAGCGAGCAAGGAACAAAACAAGCGGAGTGGCCGATAGAGGACAGCCGTAACCCTCTGTCCTGCCGACAGGCCAACTCAGAGAGTTCCTGACACGCAAGTGTCAAAACATGCATCCAGCTGCCGGACCGTCGGATCTCGCGCATCCTTTGGTGATGAAGCAATAGTCGAAGCACTGACGTCACACCTGACGCCCCCAGCAGGGTCACGCGGCCGTAAGCGGTCGCTATCACGATGAGGATCCTTATTTGAGTACTGAAGCTGCAATGTACATCGCACTTGCGGTTCACGGGCTAACCTACGGAATGCTGCTCTTTCTGGTCGCGTCCGGCCTGACCTTGATTTTCGGTATGATGGGTATCTTGAACATTGCTCATGCCTCCTTCTTCATGTTGGCCGGATATTTTTGTGTCACGGTTCTCCGTTGGACGGAGAGTTTCTGGCTTTCACTGCTCCTTGCGCCGATCGGTTGCGCGCTCGTCGGATGCGTTGTCGAGCGCTTCTTTCTCAGGCGCATCCAGCGACACGGTCTCGGCCATATCGGAGAGTTGCTTCTGACTCTTGGAATTTCTCTCATAGTGGCCGACGCGGTTAAGGCGATATGGGGGACCGGAAGCAACGAGGTTCTCGGTCCGGTTGCACTGCGAGGCCTGGTAGCTATTGGAGGCTGGGAATATCCCGCTTACCGGCTCTTCATCATTGGCGTCTCGCTCGCTCTCCTGGCCATTATGGCGACATTGCTCTTCAAGACTCGCCTGGGAATGATACTCCGCGCGGCGGTATCAGACGCAGACATGGTCAGTGCTCTTGGTATCAATATGCCGAGGGTTTTTACCGTGGTTTTCGGGTTGGGCACGTGGATGGCGGGCGTTGCGGGTGTGGCTGCCACCCCACTTCTGACGGTCTTCCCTGGAATGGCTGACCAGATCGGCCTGGATGCATTTGTCGTTGTGGTCGTGGGAGGGCTGGGAAATCTCGTCGGAGCTTTCGTCGCTTCCCTGATTATCGGCGAAATCTATTCATTCGGTATCCAGTTTATTCCGAGATTGGCGCCGGTGTTGATGTTTGTTTTCATGGCTCTGGTGTTGTCGTTCAAGCCCTCAGGCCTTTTCGGAGGACGAGAGTGAAGTCCCGGAACCGGTTTCTCCCGCTGGCGATCATAGTCGCTCTGGCGGTCCTCCCGCATGTCATGGGCCCCGTCAAGACGAACATATTCATCCAGTTCGCTATTGGTGCGGTGTACGCTGTGAGTCTCAATCTGCTTCTCAGCTTCACCGGACTCCTGAGCTTCGGCCATGCACTTTTTTTTGGTACAGGCGCCTATGCAACCGCCCTCGCGTTGACTCACATCCAAGGACTCACAATAGTTCCATCAGTGATGCTGGGAGCGCTAGCGGCAGCAGCGATTGCATTGATTGTCAGCCCTCTTTTGGTGCGGGTCACCGGAACAGCGTTCGCGATGCTCACGCTGGCTTTTGGTCAACTGATGTTCATCTTATGCCTAAAGTTCAGGGAGATTACCGGCGGTGAAGACGGAATCGCCGGATATCCCGTGCCGAACTTAAGCCTACCCGGCGTTCACTCGGTTGATATGGCTGATAGTTTCAACTTCTACTATTTCGCAATTGCGGTTAGTGGGTTGTGCATATTTGTCATGTGGCATATTACGAAGACTCCTCTCGGCAGCATCATGGTGGCCATCAGAGACAACACCCAACGAGTGGACTTTCTTGGGTTCCGAGTGCCGTTCGTCAAGGCGATCGTATTTGTCATTTCGGGCGCCTTCGCGGGAATCGCCGGCTCACTATTCGCACTATCGCACAGTGTGGTTTCGACCGATGGGGTTTTTCAGATCCTTGTATCATTTTTTCCCCTCATGGCGATCCTCGTGGGAGGGATAGGCAGCTTCTGGGGTCCCGTGATCGGGTGCGGAGTCCTCACGCTCGTACAAGAGTTTACCCTCCGATACACCGAAAGAGCGGAACTGGTTTCTGGCTTGGTCTTTGTGCTGGTGATCCTGTTCATGCCATACGGCGCGGCGGGCTTTTGGCGTATGCTTGGGGCACGGAGGCGTTACCGGTCGGCAGATGGACATTCCATCACGGTGGAGAAATGAACATGCTGCAGACCAAAGAGTTGTTCCATGATTTCGATGGACTGAAGGTGCTCTTCGGCGTGGGCCTAGAAGTGAAGGAAGGTGAGCGCCACGCAATAATCGGACCAAACGGAGCCGGGAAGACGACGCTCTTCAACGTTATTACAGGGTTGTACAAGCCCAGCAGCGGAAGAGTACTGTTCAAAGGGCAGGACATCACCGGATTCAAACCGTGCAAGTTGGCTCGCCTCGGTATGAGCCGCTCGTTCCAGATTTCCGGCCTCTTCCAAGGTCTGACTGTGTTCCAGAATGTAAGGCTGGCGATCCTTTCGAAGAGAGGAATTCGTTACGATTTGTTGCGCAGAGTGGATCGCATGCACTCGATTACAGAGGAAACAAATGAATTCCTCGCCCGGATAAACCTCGATAGCGAACGATCGGTTCCGGCCAATATGCTTTCTTATGGGAAACAGCGTTCCCTGGAGATCAGCCTTGCTCTGGCACGGGATCCTGATTTCGTACTCCTCGACGAACCTACTGCGGGCATGTCTCCGGATGAAACGCGCTCGGCCGTCGATCTCGTAAGGCGCATGACCCAAGGCAAGACCATGGTCATAGTCGAGCATGACATGGACGTGGTCTTTTCTCTCGCAGACAGAATAACGGTCCTGGACTACGGGTCCATTGTCGCCTCGGGCACTCCTGAAGAGATTAGGACCAACCGCGACGTTCAGGATATTTACCTCGGGAAGAGGCGTTCATAGAAATGCTGTTGGAAGTTGCCGATGTGAATACATTTTACGGTTTGAGTCACGTCTTGCGAGGCGTATCCCTTAACCTGGACAGGGGGGAGTTTGTGGCTCTGCTGGGAAGGAATGGGATGGGAAAGAGCACAACTCTCAAAACTATTATGGGTCTCGTCAGACCCAAATCGGGGTCGATCATTTTCAATGGAGTGCAGACCTCGGGTCTTGCGCCTTTCGGTAAGGCCCAAATGGGCATCGGATATGTTCCTGAAGAGAGGCGGATCTTTCCTTATCTTACCGTGCGAGAGAATCTGCTCATAGGCGCAAAGGCGGGTAAGACTGACGCCGGCAACTCTGGCTGTTGGACGCTGGAGAAGGTTTTTGACTATTTTCCGACATTGAGAGCCAGGGCAACCAACAAAGGGGCTCACTTGTCCGGAGGTGAGCAACAGATGCTGGCTATCGGCAGAGCGCTGATGGGAAATCCGTCGCACCTTCTGGTGGATGAACCCACGGAAGGCTTGGCTCCAAAAGTGGTTGAGGTCGTTTGCGACGTCTTGGCCAGAATCAATGAAGCGGGAGTCTCAATCCTGCTTGTCGAACACAATCTGTCGGTGGCTGTGTCCCTTGGCCGTCGAGTCTACGTCATGGGGAAGGGTCACATAGGTTTCTCCGGCACCGTTGACGAATTGGAAGCAAGAGCTGACATCCGTCAGCAGTACCTGGAGGTGTGAAGTTCGCTTCACGCAGTTGGAAATCCTTCTGAAGTAGGAAGAGAGGATTCCTTACCGCATCATTTCAAAAATACGGCGACGAATGAACTGCGTATGTCGTCATTCCGGCGGAAGCCGGAATCCAGGACCTCTGGACCCCGGCTTTCGCCGGAGTGACGTATTTGAATCTGCTACCGTATTTATGAAATCGGGCACTTATCGGCGACAACGCTCCCCGGTCGTCTCCAACTAATCGTGAGAAGGCCACACTTGCTCATCTGAGCGGTAGCGATCTCTCTTAAGCGCTAGGCACGCTACTTCCTGTAGCGATGGATGTCGAACCATGTTTGCATCACTAATGACTTTCACCAAAGGATCTACTGGTCTCGAGGAGGGAAACATGAACACCATGTGGAGGGTTTGCGGGCTGCTCGCGCTTTTGAGCTGCTTACTTCTTTCATGCGGCCAACTCTTGGACACATCTCAGGCGAAAGACAACCAGCCTGGATTCGCGGTCCAAAAAATGTCCGACATGTCGGACTTCGATCCAAACAACCCGGTAATCCCGACAGGCGACACGATAAAGGTGGGAGTATTGCTGCCGTTCAGCGGACCGGCCGCCCAAGTTGGGGAAGTTCACTGGTGCTCGATCAATTGGGTGGCGCACGACATCAACAAAAGAGGTGGAATCACGGTCGACGGCAAGAAGAAGAAGATACAGTTGATCAAAGGTGACACCATGGTGATGCCATCTGCCACTCAGAAGGCGGCAGAGAAGTTATGCGTCGAGGACAAGGTGGATGTCCTGTGGGGGACTAATGGTAGTCACCTCACCGTGATAATACAGAGTGTCGCCAAAAAATATAAGAAGATTTTGCTGAACTGCATGTCGTATGCGGACACCTTGATGGATGGAAAGAATTTCAACCCGTATGTGTTTCAGACGACTGTGACCACTCACTCCTTTGGAAGCGCTGCAGCCTATTATTATGCCAAGCGCCCGGAGAAGAAATTCTACATCATTTGTCAGGATTATGTATTTGGTCACGCCATGGCAAAATCGTTCAAGGATGGGCTTAAGAAATTCAAACCTGATGCTCAAATCGTGGGCGAGGATTACCACCCGTTCCTCGCCAAAGACTATGCTCCCTACTTGGAGAAGATAAAGGCCTCCGGAGCCGAAGTCATCTACACCGCCGACTGGCCGCCCGACGGCAACATTCTCCTCAAGCAGGCGAGGCAAATGGGGATCAAGCTGCCCTTCGCCAACGTCTTCATCAATGACCCTGTTGCTCTCGCGGCGGTGGGCCCCGAAGGCGGTGTCGGCCTCGTCAATATCGACCAGTATATGTCCGACAACAGCACCCCGGAGCAGCAAGCCTTTTCCGACATATGGCTTGCACAGTGGAAAAAGTGGAAAGCGCCCTACAACAGCATCCTGTACAAATGGCCGGCAGGAAGTTTCGGACTGTCTATCTCCTCCACCTACTGGTTATTTGACGTGATCGAGCGGGCGAGAAGCACCGATCCGGAAAAGATCATAAAGGTGTGGGAGGGCGACGAATGGCGGTCGCCCCTCGGCATCTTGAAGATGAGAGCGTGTGACCACAGAGTCGTCAGGGACATGTACGCCTCGGAATATGTGTATCCCAACCCGTGGTTCGAGGAATGCGCGAGCGTGGGAAAAATGGTCGTGATCCCTGCGAGCGAAGTAGCTACACAGGTTCCTCAAGACCTTGACCGCTGTGCCGGTGAGCGAGCCAAGGCGCCGGCCTCGTCCGCAACCGCTGCGCCGGAGCCGCCGAAACTCGCGACATTTGAGAACAAACTGCCCGCTTTCTCGCTGGTGTATCCAGGAGACTGGAAGACGAAAGAAGTCCCCAGTCCAAAGGTCCTCAGGGCTGCGGGAAGCGGAGGCTTACCTGTGCTGCAGGTTATAGTCAACGACTTACCGAAAGGCATGAAGCTTGCCGATGGAGCTAAGGGGCTGGTCCAGAGCCTGAACACCGAGTTTCCCGGCGCGGATGCCAAGATCGTCTACGAGAAAGATGTGAAGCTCTCGGATGGAACCGTGGCCTTCGAATGTGAGGCCGAATGGAAATTCCAGGGAGCGATGTCTCTAAATACCTATGACCTGTTCGTATTCAAGGACAACAAACTGGTGAGCATTGCTCTCACTTGTTCAGGCGCTGTCAGCGACGATGTCAAGAAAATCGCGTATTCGGTGAAATTCAAGTGACATGGGACTCTCTCGCCGTCGCAAGTCTCTTCCTCCCGTTTGTCGGTCTCCAGTCGCATGTCAGCTTCTGTGGCTGCGAGAGAGTCAATTTGCCGGATGAGCCATCAATGATTTCCGAAAGGAGCGACCGATGTTCAACATTAAGAGAATTCCGTTCTTACTCACCATCGCCGGGCTGTTGCTCAGTCCACTGGTTGCCGCGAATTTCAGCTCTGCTTGCTCTCGTATCCTATGGAACACAAACAAGCAGGCGGTCGTCGTTGCTCGATCTATGGATTTCAATCATCCCTTCGGTGACCGAATAGTCATCTATCCTCGCGGTATGCGCATGGAAGGCATGCACGGCATGCCGGGCGAGAAAAACTCTGCGAACTGGGTGTCTAAGTACGGCAGCGTAGGAGTTGTCACCTACGGACTCAACAAGTCAATTTTGAAACGTCTTGAAGGCCAGGTTGATCCGGCCGATTTGGACGACCCCCTGGTGACCGGAAACACCGAAGGGATAAACGAAAAGGGCCTTGCAGCTCATGTGCTTACTCTCCGCGCCTCAAACTACGGAGCGAGAGATCCAAAGAAGCCGGGGGTCTTCACTTACAAGTGGGTGCGTTACGTTCTGGATAATTATGCGACGGTGAAAGAAGCAATAGATGGCCTTCAGAGCGTGCAGCTCGTTTGTCTCAAGCTCTTCAATGTCGAGTACCCTCAGCATATGGCAATTGAAGATGCCACGGGAGATTCGGCGATCATAGAGGTTGTTGACGGCAAGATGGTCGTCCACCACGGACGGGAATATACTGTGATGACGAACGATCCGCCATATCCACAGCAGCTGGAAAATCTGAAACGCTACAAACTCTTTGGTGGCGCCATCGAAGAACTTCCTGGTGGGTGTGAGTCTCCTCACAGATTCGTTCGGGCCAGCGAGTTTCTCAGGACCCTTCCCGAACCCAAAGACCAGCCCGAAGCAGTAGCCTATTTGTTTGGCGTTATCCGCAACGTATCATCACCCTTTGGAGCATTATATCATTCGTTGCCCGAGCGGCCGACCAGCCCCACCTGGTGGATCTCAGCCACAGATTTGACGAACCGGACCTTCTACTTCGGTTTTACGCACAATCTGAATATCCTACGGGTTTCGCTCAAGGACATAGATTTCTCCGCTGGAAAACCGATGAGCGTTCTCGATCCGGCTCAGACCGATCTTGCGGGAGATGTCACGAAGAAGTTTGCGCCGGTACCGGCAAAGAAGTGAGATACAGTTCACCGTGAGATCCGGCGTCCTCACCCCCAACCCCCTCTCCAAGCCTGGAGAGGGGGGTTTTCATTTCACACTGTAGGCTGAAACTCTCAAACCTCGATCCCTCAACCTCTTCCTATCGGCTGTGCCGCAAGTCCTAAATTAGTAGGGATGGCAATCTGCGGCTTCTTCACTTCCTCGATCGCGAATTACGGAAATCTGACATGATTCAGTCAGTTTTTTCTTGACTTTTACAATTCAGAGCTGTACGTTCCGAACAACGCAACCGAATAGCCGATTAGCTACGATCTTCGGAGTTTTGATGGGCATCGACACCCAAATCGACAACACCGATCGCGAGATCATGTCGATCCTGCAAAAGAATTCGAGAGTTACCAACACGGAAATTGCCAGGCGCCTGGATATCTCGGAAGGAACCGTACGGAATCGGATAAAGAAGCTGGTTGATGACCGTATCATTCGGAACATCGCGGTCATCAACCCTGAGACCCTCGGGTACCACGTCCATGTAATCGTCGGTATCCAGGTCGAATACAAAAAGATGGCTGAAGTCACCAAGCAGCTCAAGGAAAAACCGTCTATCCACTTCCTGGGCTATGCCGCCGGGAAGTACGATCTGATGGCGATCGTCTTCTTTCGGGACGTTGACGAGCAACTCTCTTTCTTTACGGATGAACTCGCCAGTATCGACGGCATCGTAAGGCTGGAAACATTCACCGTTCTGAAGATGCTCAAGACCAAGTACCAGTGGGGTGTTTCCGTGGCCGAGTCGAAAGAGGTCGAGTGATACCAATTCCCGGGGCGATGATCGCCACAACATGAACACGCTGGTAGCGCCGGCATCTTGCCGGTCGTCTTCAGGGCATCTTCATACAAATGTGGCGCAAGCCAAGGAGTTCTCTGGAAGTCCCTCGAGATGTCTTCAGCGTTCAGCTTGGCCCGCGGTCCTAACCCAAAGAGGCGGGAAGCGGTCCGCGGCTGGATCGCAAGTTCTTGAAGCGAATCGGCTTATGGTGTGGGCATGATCAAGAGAATCAAACATATAGGTTTGGCCGTCGAAAATCTCGAAGCCGCGGGCGAATTCTTCCGGAAGCACTTCCGGCTTCCTAGTTCAGAACAGGAGCATTTCGGAGAACTGATCTTTTCGTTCCTTCCACTCGAAGGAACCTCCTTGGAACTTCTTCAATCGACATCAGACGGCGGGCAGATCGCCAAATTCATTCGCAACAAGGGCCAAGGAGTCCACCATATCGCCCTCGAAGCTGACGACGTGCAGGCCGAGTTGGATCGCCTGAAGGCCGAGGGCGTTACGCTGATAAACGAGAAGCCCTATCCCAACGCGCACGGCGATTTAGTGGCCTTCCTTCACCCCAAGAGCACATACGGCGTGCTCATCGAGTTGATACAGAGCAGGAAAGAGGCATAGCCCGACAGCTGCCCGCCTGCATTTCCCGCTGTTATGTCCGCTCCGGATAGCAAGGACGGGGATATCATGGCAAGCAAGAAGATATGGGAGGAAGAGCTGGCCAAGCTTGAGGCCAAAGAGACTGAAGCCAGATTGGGGGGCGGCGCGACGCGACTTCAGAAACAGCGGGACATGGGCAAAATGACCGCCCGGGAACGAATCGAATTCCTGCTGGATCCAGAGAGCTTCGTGGAACTCAATATGTTAGCCGAGCACCAATGCCGCGACTTTGGGATGGACAGAAAGAGGTTTGTCGGCGACGGCGTGGTGACCGGCTACGGAACGATAGGCGGTCGCACGGTCTACATCTATTCCGAGGACGACACGGTCCTGGGCGGTTCGACGGGAAAGGTTCACGGCGCCAAAATCCACTATGTCCTGCGATTGGCACGGGAGCACATGGTTCCGGTCATCGGCCTGAACGACTCGGCAGGGGCTCGTATTCAGGAAGGTATGGACAATGTATACGGCATCACCGGTATGTTCTTTCAGAATACTCTCAATTCCGGCATTGTGCCCCAGATAGCCGCCATCATGGGCGCCTGCACGGGAGGCGCCGCGTACTCGGCCGCGCTGTGTGATTTCATTGTACAAGTTGAGAAAACGTCCCACATGTTCATCACCGGGCCAGCGGTGGTCAAGATTGTGACCGGCGAAGACGTCGCATTTGAAGATCTGGGAGGAACCAAGGTTCACGCCACCAAGTCCGGAGTGACGCATCTCAGCGCAAAGAACGACAAGGATTGCCTGGAATTGATAAGGCGGCTGCTCGGTTACCTGCCGCAAAACAACACCGAAAAGCCGCCACGAAGAGAAACCAGCGATCCGACGGGGCGAGAAACGCCTGAATTGCTGGACATTGTTCCGATCCAAATGTCGAAAACTTACGACATTAAGAAAGTTATTTATCCCATTGTGGATGATGGTGATTTCTTCGAGATTCAGCCCGGCTTCGCGAAAAACATAGTTGTGGGTTTGGCCCATATGGGCGGTCGCGCGGTAGGCATCGTAGCCAACAACCCCTGTGTGCTGGGCGGTTGTCTGGACATCGACTCCTCCGACAAAGCAGCTCGTTTCATTCGAACCTGTGATGTTTTCAATATCCCGATAGTCACACTTGTGGATGTGCCGGGGTTTCTGCCCGGTGTGCGACAGGAGCACGGCGGCATTATCCGCCATGGTGCAAAGCTGCTCCACGCTTGGACAGAAGCGACAGTGCCCAAGATATCCTGCATCCTCCGGAAAATGTATGGCGGAGCGATTCCGGCCATGGGAGTTCACCAGATCGGTTTTGACCAGGTGTTTGCATGGGCGTCCGCGGAAATGCAAATGCTCGGAGCGGAGCCGTCGGTAAAGATCCTGTATCGCAGAGAATTGGAAATGGCGGAGAATCCGGAGGAATTCTTGCAACAGAAGATCGAAGAGTACCAAGACGTCTACTTGACGCCCTACCATTCGGCGTCGCTCTCCGTCATCGATGCGGTCATTCATCCCAAAGACACGCGCAAGCGCATTATTTCCGCGCTCGAAATCCTGAAAAACAAGGTACCCGAAAAGAGACCGTTTCGGAAACACACAAACATCCCGTTGTAAATCCGACAAAACAGAAGACACGCCAAGGTGGAGAAGCATGGACACGATCAAGGAGAAGAAGAAGTCCTGGGAGGAGACAACGCTGAGAAAATCCTTGGACAACTCTCCCGAACGGAAAGAGGTCTTCACCACCGACAGCGGAATTCCGGTCAAGCGTCTCTACACCCCGGCAGATCTGGAAGGTACGGACTACAACCAGGACCTGAGCTTCCCCGGCGAATATCCGTACACCCGCGGAGTCTATCCGTCGATGTACCGCGGGCGCCTCTGGACCATGAGGCAGTATGCAGGCTTCGGAACAGCCAATGAGACGAACCAGAGATTCCGTTATCTCTTGGAACAAGGCTCTACCGGTCTTTCCATGGCCTTCGATCTCCCCACCCAACTCGGGTACGACTCCGATCATCCTTTATCTGAAGGGTCCGTAGGCCGCGTAGGAGTGGCGGTGGATACCTTGGCCGACATGGAAGCCGTTTTCCAAGCTATTCCGCTGGAGAGAGTTTCCACATCCATGACCATCAACGCCACGGCCACCATCCTGCTGGCAATGTACATCGCTGTCGCAGAAAAACAGGGCGTACCGCAGGCGAAGTTGATGGGAACCACCCAGAACGACATTTTGAAGGAATTCATTGCCCGCGGAACATACATATTTCCGCCCGAGCCAAGCCTCAGACTCACCCTGGACGTGGTCGAGTACTGTATGAAGCACGTTCCTCGCTGGAATACCCTCAACATTGCGGGATATCACATTCGAGAGGCGGGCGCGACCGCGGTCCAGGAACTCGCTTTCACCCTGGCGAATGCCATCACGTACATCGAGAAAGCTCGAGATCGCGGATTGGATGTAGACGACTTCGCGCCTCGACTTTCGTACAGTCTGGGCTGTTACCGGGATCTATTTGAAGAAGTGGCAAAGTATCGAGCTGCGAGACGCCTGTTTGCCAAGATCATGAAAGACCGCTTCAACGCGAAAGACGCGCGAAGCTATCTATTTCGAACATTCAGCGGCTCGTGCGGCTCGACTCTCGTTTCCGAGCAACCCCTCAACAACATCGTGCGGGTGACCATGCACGCGCTCATGGCTATCCTGGGCGGACACCAGGCCATACACACCGCGTGCTGGGATGAAGGCTATGCGATTCCCAGCCAGGATGCAGCCACAATCGCCCTCCGAACCCAGCAGATACTCGCCCACGAATGCGGGTTGACCAATACGATCGACCCGCTGGGCGGCTCCTATTACGTAGAAGCTCTCACCAATGAGATCGAGACGAGAAGCCTCGAATACCTGAATAGCATCGACCAAATGGGCGGAATGCTCCAGGCCATTGAACGCGGATACATCCACCGCGAGATTCAGGAATCAAGTGTTCGCTTCCAGAGCGAGGTTTACAGCGGTGAGAAGGTCATAGTCGGGTTGAACAAGTTCGTCGACCCGATGGAACCGGACGAAGAGTTCGATTTCTTTGAGGTGGGACCGGAGGTTGAGGATCGGCAGAAGGCCAAACTAGCTCAAATCAAAGCCGAACGGAGCGCTGCCAAGGTGGAGTCGGCTCTCTCCGCTCTCAGTCGTGCCATAGAAAGCAACGACAACCTCATGCCGTTCATCCTGGAGGCAGTCAGGAGTTACGCGACCGTCGGTGAGATATGTCGGCCCATGCGCGAAGCCTGGGGCGAGTTCAAGGCGCCGCTCTACATATAATACCGATGCGCCATCATACAGGTAACATCGACACAACTCGCTGACTCCGAATTCCATATGACAGAATGCCTCCTGCCCGCCTTTAGTAAGAGTGAACCGGTCAGAGACTCCGGCAGGTGATACAGATTGGCCGCACAGCGATACAGCAGACAGAGAGAGGCGCACAATGGAAAGGAAGATCCGCGTTCTGCTGGCCAAGGTCGGCCTGGACGCCCATGACCGCGGGGTAAAAATCGTGGCCCGTTTTCTGAGGGATGCCGGCATGGAAGTGATCTACACCGGCCTGAGAAGTACCGCGGACGAGGTCGTCAACACCGCCCTTCAAGAGGACGTGGACGTTGTGGGGCTCAGCTTCTTGGCCGGCGACCACATGGTGCTCATTCCGAAAGTTTTGGCGGGCCTGAAAGAAAAAGGAAAAGACGATGTTCTCGTGCTCGTGGGTGGCATCATACCGAAGAAGCACGTGCCGGACCTATTAAAGGCGGGCGTAAACCGGGTCTTCTTGCCCGGAACGCCTCCCAAGGAAATCATTGCCTGCATTCAGGAGATAAAGGAGTAACAAGAGATGATTATTGATGTTCACAGGCACCTGGTTGCCCAGGGGACCGTGCAGGGCGCTTACATAAGAGGCGCTTCCCTGAGCTTCAGCATGATGTATCGGAAAGCGCACCGTGTAGATATCAGTCCTCGAGACTTCGTGGAAAAGGTTGTCCGGCCGCTGATGGATCCTGAAGCCGACAATATCATCGAAGAAATGGACGCGGCAGGCGTGGACAAGACTGTTATTTTCGGAGTCGACTACGGACTGATCTTCGGCGAAGCGCCGGTTCACATCTTCGATCAAAATAAATTGTATGCCGAGACGGCACGCAAGCATGAAGGCCGCCTCATGGCCTTCATGGCTATCGATCCCCGCCGCAAAGGCGCACAGAAACATTGCGACCAGGCCTATCACGAATGGGGAATGAAAGGCTTCAAGCTCCATGCGGGTGTCGGTTACATGGCTGACGACCCCGTCTGCAACTGGGTGTACGAAAGGGCGGCCCAGTGGAACATTCCGGTCATGTGCCATACCGGCGGTGCGCCTTCGGTGGGCCTCCGCTGGGAAAATTCGCGACCGGCCTATTTTGCCACTGCCGCGTCCCGCTACCCGGAAGTCGATTTCATCCTTGCTCATGCCGGAGACTTGGCCTGGTGGCACGAGGCCATGCAAGCCGCGGCCTGGCTGCCGAACGTGTATCTCGATCTGTCGCTCTGGCAAAAGCCGTTCAAGAAAATGCCTTCGGAACAATTCTACCAATGGCTGCGCCATATGATCGACATGGTCGGTCCGGAGAAGCTTCTTTTCGCTACCGACGCGCCTTATCCCAATCTCTTCTATCCGCTCAAAGATTGGGTGAAAGTATTCAAGCAGCCCGAAACGGAAGTCAAGTTCACCGAAGAGGAGATGAAATTGATTCTCGGTGAGGCCGCGCGCAAAGTCTTGAAGCTCTAGGTTGGGGCATCCGTGATAGCTTTACAGCACATGCCAAGAGTTAAGCCGTTTTCCATCTGCCTCTCGCCTCATGGGGATTGCTGGTTGGGTGCCACTGCTGGCTCGTCCAGCAGTGCATGCTTGAGAAACACTGCTGGGCAAGCCAGCAGTGGCACCCGTTGTGAGACGACGCATATGAACGATCCATTGAACTCGATGACATGTAGAGCCATTACGGAGACACAACTCTAAGTGCGCAAAGAGAGGTATTTCATGGCCGACATCATAGACGCTATCGTCAGTCGGAAGAGTATTCGGCGATACAAACCCGACCCTGTACCGGACCACATGATCGACAAGATTCTCGAGGCGGCCAGGTGGGCCCCGACCGGAGAGAATTATCAACCCTGGCGCTTCATTGTAGTCCGAGATCCTGAAACGAAGAACAAGATAGGCGACCTGGCCAGGATTGGGAGCGGCTCACGGATGACTGCGTGGTATTGCCAGGGACACATGCAGATACGGTTCGAATCGATTCAGGATCCGCAGAAAAGGGCCGACGTCTTGCGATTCATGTATTCCGGCCAGGTTTCCGAGTTTGCCAGGCACGCGCCTTTGGTCATCGCTGTCATCGGGAGCTTGATGGAAGGCTCGGTCGACGTGCCCTATGACCTCTCGGCCGCTATTGAGAATATGCTTTTGGAGGCACACTCCTTGGGTTTGGGGGCCTGCTGGGTGCACGGGCCCGTCGCCACGACAAGAGATGCGAAGAAATTCAAAGAGATCCTCGGAATTCCCACGGGAATGGGAGAGTACAAGGTCCTTGCGTACGTGGCGGTTGGTTGGCCGGCTGAAGATCGGAAGCACCCGCGGCCGAAGAGACCTCTCGACGAAATGGTGTATTGGGAGAAGTTCGGCCGGAGGGAGAGACCGTAAGATGGATACAACACTGTACTACAATGAATTGCTCTATCGAATGGAAGAGCTGTTCTATCACGAGCTGTCGGACTGTGCGGCTTGGAAGACAGAGTATGTTGGCATTGACTTCATTCAGTCCAAGGACATCAAGGGCGCGTCGGAGGATGAGATCATCTCGGCGTGCATAGGAGAAATAGTCGCTTCTGACCTCGTCAAGGACATGTCTTATTCCATTGCCGGGGAAGGTGTCTTGCTCAACCTGAGGATAGCAGAGTGCCGGCACCTCCCGAAGGAGGCCATGCTGAGGAAGAGCGGCATCAAGCCCTACAATTGTCCGATCGCGAACATGATTCTCGATCAGCTTATCGAGAAGCTGGGTTACACCACCACCTATGTGGCAGACCTCGACGCAGATGAAGAAAACCGACAATGCGTGATTAAGGCCGCGATTTACGCCACCCCCGACAAAATCGGCGTGGTTTCTGATTGGTCGAAGGAATGACCTGACAAAGCAAGTTCTATAGGGATTCTCGAAAGTTGTCGCGGAATGGGATCACACTGCTGGACAAGCCAGCAGTGGCACCCAGCAGTCAATCAGTGATTACTTTCGAGAATCCATATATAAGGAGTGCCAGAATCTTTGTCCGATTCTCATGGCGAAAGCCGTCATTCCTGCGAAAGCAGTCCCGCGTTCCGCGCGGGACACTTTCTTTTCTGGATTCCCGCCTTCGCGGGAACGACGTTTCCTCTTTCGATTACCCGTCTCCTGAGTAACCGGACATTATTTCTGGCACCCGACATGCATCCGTTCGACAAGAGTCATGCGCGCTGCATGAAATCGATCGCATACACCGCGAACTGGAATGAATCCGTGGCCCTGGGACTGTAAGCACGCACCAGGAGGAAAGGATTTGCCGCCAAGGGCGGAGAAAACATAGAGAAGAACACACCACTGTTCCTATCGAGGAGGCCCACGGGCCAACTCTGTGCCGGTCTTGAGACTCCAAGAGAGGAGGAACAATTCATGCTGCTGGAAGGATGTCGGCCCTTCCTGAAAGAAGATGCCGAATTGTACGTCTCGCGGCGCTGGTGGACGGGACTGACCTGCGGTGATCTTCTGGACAAGGCTGCGGACATATACCCCGAGAGACTGGCCATAGTCGATAGCATAGCACGGCTCACCTACTCTCAAGTGAGAGAGGCGGCCGACAAGTTCGCAATTGCGTTGCTGGATCTGGGGATCAAGCCGCTAGATAGAGTTCTTCTCCAACTGCCCAACTGGCACGAATTCTCCTACGTATATTTTGGACTACAAAAGGCTGGAGCTATCCCCGTCCTTCTGATCGATCGATACCGGCAATACGAAGCGAACCATCTGTGCCGCGTGGTGCAGGCATCCGCCTGGATCGCGCCCGAAATGTGGGGAAAGGTTGACTATCGCCCTATCATCGCCGATGTGGTGCGGGAAAACCCGCACACCAAACACGTTATTATGGTGCGGGCAGGTGAAGGATGTCGTTACCATCGTCTCGAAGACTTGATTGCTCCTGTCAGCCGAACGAAAGGCAATCTCCGGAGGCTTGACAGTTGCCGCCCGGATCCATCGCAGGTCGCCCACATGGCCCCCACCGGCGGCAGCACAGGGATACCCAAAGTCGCACCACACACGCACAACGATCTGATTTGCAACATGCTGTACGCCGCAGCCGCATGGGAATTGACTCTACACGACCGGACCCTGCTGGCGACCCCGATCGGTCACGACCTGACCTTTACCAAGGGCTTCCTGGGCGCCATGGGCACCTTTGGCCGGGCGGTGATGGTCGATTCAACCGATCCGGAACGTATCTGCGCCACAATTCAAGCGGAAGGAGTGACAGCAGCCGTTTGGGTGCCAACTCTGGCTGCCCGTCTGGTCAATTTCGAGCGGTTGAACGAATTTGATCTCAGCTCCTTGAAGAAGATGCATTGCGGTGGCGGTAAGAGCCAGCTGGATCTCATCAAGACAGTCAGAGAAGAACTGAACTGCATGTACTTCAATGCGTATGGCGGGACCGAAGGCATGACCACCATGTCTCGGGCGCACTATGATCTGGACCGCGCGAGCCGCACCGTTGGGCGGCCCACCTGCCCATATGACACCTACAAGGTTGTTGATCCGAATGGCGATGAAGTCGGACCTAATACAAGGGGCGAGCTGATCATCAAAGGCCCTGGCGTGTTTACGGGCTACTACAACAATCCTGAAGAGAACGAGAGTGCATTCACTGCCGACGGCTTTTTCCGGGTTGGCGATCTCGCCATGATTGACGACGCAGGCGACATCATCCTGTGCGGTCGCCTCAAAGATATTATCAAGAGAGGCGGAGAAAGCATCAGCGCGCCGGAAATAGAAACCCTCATCAGTGGTCATCCGGATGTCGTGCTCGTAGCCGTTGTCGGTATGCCGGACCGTGATTTGGGTGAGCGCGTCTGTGCTTACATACAACCGCGAGTTGGGGCCGACCTCACGTTTGACAAGATCATATCGCATCTGACCACTCTGGGAGCTTCCGTGCTCCAATTTCCCGAAAGAATCGAGTTCGTTGACGAGATGCCTCTTACCAAGTCGGAAAAGGTTGACAAGCGTCGTTTGCGGGAGGACATCGAGCGCAAATTGTCGGCTGATACATCTCGCGACGTCATTGTGTGAAGCGCCTGCGAGAGTTACGGTTGGAGCCAGACAATGTTTCTGCAACAACTGATCGACGAGATCATGCTGGGCAGCACGAAATTGCTGGTCGCGTTCGGCTACACGCTCATCTTTGGCGTGCTGAACTTCCTCCACTTTGCCCATGGGGCCGCGCGGGAAACGGAGGTCAAGGCTATCAAATGAAGAAGTCCGGGCGCAGTTGAGACTGCCGTCCCCGGACCTTCGAATAGAGAAAGCCACAAATTCCTGGAGCCAATATGGAGAAAACGCATGCAATCCTCCGCTGCCCCTGGGTGGATCTCGCGAAACCGGATTACGTCGAGTATCACGATAAGGAATGGGGCGTTCCTATCCATGATGACCGGCTCATATTCGAATACCTCACCCTGGAAGGGGCCCAGGCCGGACTGAGCTGGTATACCGTGCTGCGAAAACGGGAGAATTATCGTATCGCGTTCGATCGTTTCGCCCCTGAAAGGATAGCGCGGTACGACGAGAAGAAAGTGCAGGAGCTTCTCGCTAATCCCGGAATAATCCGAAACAAGGCCAAGATACTCGCGGCGATCAACAACGCCCAGCGATTCTTAGCTATCCGAGACGAATTCGGGAGTTTTGACTCCTACGCCTGGAGATTTGTCGATGGGAAGCCAATTGTGAACGAGATCAGACAACTGGCGGATTACCCGGCGACAAGTCGTGAGTCGGACGCTCTGAGCAAAGACCTTCGTCAAAGAGGCTTCAAATTCGTCGGATCAACGGTGTGTTACGCGCATATGCAGGCAACGGGAATGGTGAACGATCATACAATGGACTGCTTCCGAAGGCAGGAGATTCTTGACGGATATTCAGGCCCATCTTCAAGGTCCACGAAACGGTCAGTGAAATGACACGAAGGAGTTGAGAGCGTCCGAGCCGGTCATGAGCGGGTGACCGTCTCGGACGGAAAAGAAAGCGCCCGGATTGTTGAAATCGAGCGCTCATGCCAGTGCGCGTTCATGCACGTGAAAATGGCGGGCGCCGAGGCCCGCCGCCACCAAACATGGTGGGGGCCGGCGTCCCTGCCGGCCCTTTCTATGTCACTTGTTAGAAAGCGCATCGGTATCAGACGCTCCCGAGCTGTTGCTTCATGCCCTGAGCGTCCATGCTCACCCACTCTTCCGCGATCTTGCCGTCGGCCACACGGCTAATGGTGATCCCGTCCACATTGAAGCATTTCCCTTTGGACGGAATGTCGGGAAGGTCTTTCGTCTGGCAGCCGGAGAATGTCCACCGTGTCACCACCCGGTCACCCTCGGCAACTTGGTCTTCGATGGTGCATGTGGAGTCGCGTATTGCCTCATGAAAACTCTTGCACATTGCTTTCACGCTCTCACGTCCACCGGAAAAGTCCGGTACCGTGGGATCGTGCAATATATAATCCTCACTGAGCAACTCGAATGCTGCGTCCATATCATGCTCGACGCATCCCTTTTGAAAACAGGAACGAACCAATTCCTTGTTGTCCATTGCCGCCATTTTAAGGCTCCTTTCTCGGTACTATTCGGCGGAGCCGGCGTCAGTGTCTTCTCATTCAGAAGAGTTTGCCTGTGCAATCGTCGTCGGAGCCGAATGCTCTCTGCAATTGCAATGCATCGCGCACGCTGTCGTTTCCGCGCGCGGCAGCCGAACTCCACCATTCAAACATTGGGCACTTGCTCCGCATCAGTCAACACCGCCGTTGTGCAGGGCCGACTGTCGACAGCACGTGAGAGAACTGTCTGACATCGGCACCGCAGAAAGCCTGAAATCCGGCCACGCCGGCTAACGTTCAGTCACAAGTCCGAGGGGACATTAGGCGAATTCGTGGCAAGTTCGAATCCGAGCGACGAATACCAATCTCCACACACGGGAGAGGCATCCTATACGGGTTGCCAAAATTCTTGTCCGATCCCCACGGCGAAAACCCGTCATTCCTGCGAAAGCAGGAATCCAGTTTCCTTTCTGGGTTCCCGCCTTCGCGGGAACGACGCGCTCTTTTTGGATTACCCGTCTCCCGAGTAAACGACTCTATTTTTGGCAACCGCTATAAAAGCCATTGGCGCCGGACTACCATGACATTTCACTCGTGGAAAGTGAGAACACCTTCTCGAAATACTGACTTCCCTTGCGCGCTAAATACGCTGAAGTGAACCGCGTTCGCATTCTCCGTCCCGTATCCGACGATTGTTAGGGTTTCACCTGGAAAGACCGGCTTACCGAATTGACAGACCATCGATTCCAGTCGCGTGATATCGCCGTCCACCATGTGTTTGGTAAGAGCATTGCAGGTCATGGCCAGCGTGCAGGCGCCATGCATGACCGGTCGTGGCAGTCCTGCCATCCGTGCGAGGAAGGGACTGGTGTGAATAAAATTGTTGTCACCGCTCGCTTTGGCATACAGAAGCTGCTGTCCCTTCAAGGTGGAAAGTGAGAGGCGAAATAGCTCCGGGCCTTGTGCTTCCGCCGGCGGCCTTTGAATACCAGCGCCGCTGTTCGACTTCACCAGGAATCCAACGCTCCCTTGCACGACAACTCGTTCGTCAGCGAGTGCAGCGCCTGATATTTCGAGGATTTCCCCGCGAGGGCTGGAGCGAATATCCTCTATGCATGCTTGGATGAAGATTTCGTCTCCTTGTCGAATAGGGGAAAACCAGGTAACCGATTGAGAGATCTGGACAGTCTTCAACAAATTAAGCTCAAGAGAGCGATGAGCCCATATATCCTTTATCAGCGGAATGATCAGTTTGCCAAGGAAGAACGGGGGTGCCGGATTCTGAGGGGAATCGTAGACTGGATTGTCGTCGCAGGTGGCCCGGGCGAATTCTCTGATTGCCTGTTGCGTCACCGCTGGACATTTGTGTTCCGCCGTGTACCCGATCATAGCACGATTCATCTTGTAAGATCGGGCGTTCCGGATCGCAGACATAAGCAGCTGCATTGTGGAAGTCGGCATTCTTCTTTTCCTTTGTTTGAACCGTTCGAGAATTGCAGCACGGCACTTGGTGCCACGGATTCCTTCACTTTCCTGCGGGGTCGCGCGGCTAACTGTGTCATTGCGAGGAGTGCAACGACGAAGCAATCTCCCATGGTCAAGCGTGGGAGATTGCTTCCCCCGTTTTTCAACGAGGGAAGCAATGACATGCCGCCGGGATCTCTAAACCTGCGTAAGTGAATGTTCAGGATGCCACGTCCTTTCTTGTTGACACGCATCGTATGCCGGCCTAATAAATAAGTAAAATAGATTGATTTTATGAAACCGATAACTCTCTCTTATGGTGGAAGCCAATGAACGTTCTGGAGACAAGGCACCTCAGGCTGATTAGGGCCATGGCCGAGACCGAAAACCTTACGCGCGCCGCCAAGAAGCTCCACGTCTCCCAGCCGGCCTTGAGCCAACAGCTTAGGGACTTGGAGAACCGGCTTGGCACTCCACTCTTTCACCGCACGAAAAAGAAGATGATCCTCAATCAAATGGGCCGGTGGGTGCTTCAGGCGGCAGAAAGAGTATTGGATGAGCTGGACCGCGTGGAACGTGAAATCGCCAAGGCAGTGCACGGCGAGGCGGGAGTGTTGCGCATCGGCATGAATTGCGTGCTCAGCTACCAGTGGGTCCCTTCCGTGATGCGGAGATTCCATGAGATGTTTCCTCGGGTGGAACTCGTGCTCAACAACTCTCATACGTTCATCCGCGACCTGAAATCCGATACTTACGACGTGGTGATTACCGGGTTTCCCTTCGAGCATTGCGATATCACCCAGCAGAACCTATTTGAAGATGAGGTCGTTGTGGTGTCTTCGCCCGATCATCCCATGAGCGCTCGAAAAGCGCTAACTGAGGCGGATTTCGAAGATACTGCGGTCATTTCTCTCGTGGAGAAATCCAAGGACGTGCTCTATCAGTATTACCTTCTTCCGGCAGGAGTCAGGATTCGCCAGTTCATGACCATCGAGCAGCCTGAGGCAATCATCGACATGGTGCGATCCGGTTTCGGGGTTGCCCTTTTTCCGCGCTGGTCTGTGCAAAAATTTCTCGACCGGGGTGAAATCTGCGCGTCTTCGCTCGGGCATGAGGGTATGCGGCTGGAGTGGCGGGCGACTTATCTAAAATCAAAGCAATATCCCTTGTACCATCAGGAATTCCTGAAATTGCTCGCTGACGATCCTCTTGGGGCCTTCCTCGGTCCACAAGTCAAGTCTTGATTCATGCGAAAGCAGGGGCAGGCCTCCAATTCATAGCTATAACACACGCTGCCGCAGTTGAAGCACCCCGCGCGGCTGCAGGGCACGTGTCCCCGGTATCCAAATTCGTGCAATCCCAATGTGCTTTCAAGGGAGAGATTCTCTCCGGAGTCTTTATTCCACCGAAGTGAAGTTGAACGTGCGGTTCGCAACGGGAGAGCCAACCGATCGGGCCACGGTCTCACTACGCTTTGGGATAGGAATCACGACGGCGCGTGCTGAGACGAGCCATCGTGATTTTGCGTATTCCGGGGAACGGCTGTCCTAGGAGACCGATAGTATCTCGCCCTGTTGGCAGGTCCGGCTTTTGGATGTCTCCCAGCCTCTACGGCTTCACCCGTTTCCACGAATTCCGAACGTGACCGGTCCCATCTTTAGTGACGAATTCCTTGAGAGTTGTGGTCCCGGTGGGATCGAGGGCGAACTTGTATTGGTCGTCGCCATCGAACTCGTAGATCGCGATGAGAGTCTTGCCTGCGCTCGGGCCGTTCCGACGGACGAAATGCATTTCCTTGGGATTCTTCGTCGGATCGATCTTCACTATATCCGCGATAATCATTTCCCCATGCTGATTGGGAACGATAATTTGAATTGTGTTTCCTTCGTAGACTAACTTGCTCTTCTTCACGTGGTCGTCCGGCGCCGGTTTCCCGCCCAACTCCCCTGAAACCATTTCCCATGTTCCTTGGAACTTCTGCAGCTCCTTCTTCGCGTCACCCCCGACTTCAGCGGCAAATACGAACCCGACGTAGCCAACAATCAAGAGAGTAGCGCCAATCATCGTAATCTTTCTGTGCATCATTCATCTCCCCTTTTGCATCGAACTGGCATTTTTGGTCTTGGCAACAATTTCGGGAATCATCCATCCGTTCCCCCTCTTATCGATTGTGGCGAATCGACCTCCCCAAGTCAAGCATAACAATACCGTGCTTCCGGCTGCACGCATTCTGTCACGAGACAGTACCAGCGGGATCCTGGCCAACACTCCTCACAGAACGCAGAGAGGCAATCGGACGCAGCAGATCATCTCGTGCTTGACATGAACTGCTTCATCAGCCACCATGATGCGGTGGCACGATCGTGAATTTGGACAAAGAAGGCCAGATCCCGCATGAAGAGCACTCGCATTCATGTCTGGTGTGGCGGAAAGAATATGCTCGTGGGCGTCATCTGCATGTTGTTCGGGCCAAGGACGCCCCACGGAGGTCGACAATCTGCGCTGCGGAATTCGTACGAATCGATCTCAATAATGTTAAGCCAATTACTACAGGAGGACGAACCATGACATCAAGGCGGGTTTGGTTTTGTTTGTTGGCGATATTCGTATTCATGGCATTGCAGCCGGCTTACGCGCAGCGCAGCAATCCACGCGTTGAACTTTACGGCCAAACTATTGACCAAATGATCGCCGGTTTCATGAATGAGCATCATATCCCCGGAATGACTCTTGCCATTGTTCAGGCCCCCTACATATCGCGTGTCGTCGGGTACGGAACGTCGGACATTGATAGACGCCTGTTGGCCTCGCCGAAAACGCTCTGGAACATCGGTCAGATGACGCAAGCCTACACGGCGGTGGCGGTCATGCAACTGGTTGAAGCCGGGAAGCTGACCTTGGATGATCCGGTCGGGAAGCACATCGCCGACCTACCGCAGGCATGGCAGGCTATCACGGTGCGGCAACTCATGGCTCATGTTTCAGGATTGCCGGATTATACCAAACAGGCCTCCTTCAACCCAGCTCAAGAGTATAAGCCTGCCGAAGTGATCGCCCTGGTGAAGGACCTCCCCCTGGCCTTCAATCCCGGCGCCCAGGTGGCCAACAGCGCGACCGATTTCTTCCTGCTGGGTCTGGTGGTGGAAAAGACTTCCGGCATGAGCTACGAAGCCTTTGTCACGAAGAATCAAATCGAACGCTTAGGGCTCACGAACACAATGTTCGCCTCTGGGTTGCCTCGAATCAAGCAAGAGGCAGTCGAAAAGAGCGATTTCAAACACACAGATTTCCTGCGCGAACGGGCCTACATCAACCCCACCGAAACGGCCACAGGCTACACCGAGAAGGACGGGGAACTCGCTCCGGTCAAACCCAACAGCCAAAGTGCCTGGTATGCCGACGGGGCCGCTCTGGCGTCGGCGGAGGACATCAGCCTGTGGGACATCGGTCTGGCGGGTGACCTGCTCGTCACCAAGAAGGAGAATCGTGATTTCCTATATCACGGCGTCAAACTGACCGACGGCGCCGTGGTTCCGGCTCATTGCGGCTGGCGGTTCCCTAATCATAAGGGCCTCATGGATATCCAGGGACATGTGCCAGGTTTCTCTTGCTACCTGAGCCGTTTCACGGACAAGGCCGACCTTCTCTGTGTGACGTTGTGTGCCAACAAGGGAGGAGTCGACCTGACAGACCTGGCGCGCCGTATCGCCGGGGCGTTTGACCGCCGACTGGGGCCGCCTGTAGCGCCGGAGGTGATGACATGCCGGGAGAGCTGCTACCCGGTTCGGACCACTGTCGATCGCCTCCAATCGTTCCTGCAATCGAAAGGCGTCGAGGTTGTCTCCAGAGTCGATCATGCAGCTGCGGCAAAGAAACACAATTTGGAATTGCGGCCCACGGAACTGCTGATTTTCGGCAACCCTGCCGTCGGGACGCACCTGATGCTCAGTCGACAAAGCATCGCGCTTGATCTACCGCTGCGGGTGGTGGTATGGCAGGAAGCCGATGGCACGGTGTGGGTAGGGTACAACGACGTGTCGGACCTCGCCCGGCGACATGGGGTTTCCGATCGCGGCAAAGTGGTCGAACTGATGCGGACCGGCCTGTCAGCCGCCGTGAGGCATGCGACAGCCCCCTACTGATTTCCGAACGGAATGGTCAGCTCGCGTGCTGAAAGCGATAGACAGCAACCTACATTATTTTCCCCATTTCATGGGGGAAGCCGAAGGGGACAGCATTTGGTCGAGCGCAGGATTGCAATGCACTGGCAAATGATATTTGGATTTGGATCGTTTTGCGTGACCGTGGTCGCGGTAATGATCATTGTGCAGTCTGTAGTGCAAAAGAATCTTTGGGGTGTTGTGGCCCTGTTCCTATTGACGCTGCCATTGGTATTGCTGTTGTATTCAAAAGCAGCTCGAGCCTTGTGGGCACATCTGACCTTACAATTTATCATCTTTGTGTTTTTCGTTCTCGCGTTCACCAGCTTCCTGTTTACCGAGTATTGGCCTCCTATTGCCGACAAAGTGGGAGTACTCGGCAGGATCGTTATAATCTTGGCAGCCGCGAATGTCGGCGCTATCCTGTCGGCAATTGTGGGAGGAAGGATTCTGCGGATAAAGTGTCCCGAGGACGGCTGCAATGGGAAATGTGTGAGGCGCAACCTATACGCGTTGACTTTTGTTTGTTCGTCGTGCAACAGCGAGTATCGAACAAACATCCACTTCGGGCGCGGAAGGTTGTAACGAGAAAGCAATGGGCAGGACCGAAGTCAACACAATCGACACGGAGGCGGCATGAAGACCACCAGAATCGGGAAGCTTCCCTCGCGTTTCAAGTTCATTTTGAATCCCTATACGGACACGCGGTTGAGCAAGTGCCCGCGCTGCCAGCAACTGACTCACATGCGAAAGTTCGCCTTGCTGATTCACATAGAACATTGGGGAATCCTGGTGCTCGGCAAAACCTGCCGATACTGCACTCCGTGTGAACTGATCATGGCCCATCGAGACGAATTGGAAAACGAGCTGGTAAACATCTTCGAGAAAGCCAAATCGGAAGTCATCGGCAACCCGTACGTCGTGTTCGGGACCGTCGAGATGAAATGGTGGAAGGAGTCTTTGGGCCGCCGTGATGAACAACTGGCCCAGATGTTGGAGCATGCGGCCGATTTCAAGAGCGTGCTCGATCTCAAGTTCGAGGGCGGATGGCAGCCGATGAAGTAGCCGCGATCCTAAGCCATTCGATCGATTCCGCTGCAGGCGTTGTGTCGCCGGAAAGGCATCTTATGAAGAAACTCACAGCAGTTCTACTTGCCGTCCTTTGCTTCGCATTGATCGCACAGGCTCAGGAATCGTTTACCGCACATGGCTCGACGGTCATGTACGCTCGCCCCGACGCCGCGAACTGGAACCTCGTACACAACGGGATTGAGGCAAGATCCAAGGCATATCTGCTCATGTTCAAGCGCAACCCGATCAAAGATGCGGAGGGTCGCCCCATCGAGCCGGTCATGGCGATCATCTGCGAAGAAGTCCCGGAGTCACTGGACGTCATCAGGTATTCCATCGCCAAACGGGCACAAATCCCGTTCGATGTAAACAGGCTGATGACTCCTCAAGATGGCAGCTTCACCCATAAGAACTCCGTCGGCTTTGAAGGCGAATACAAGAGGGGCTCCGTGGTCCACAAGGTGCTGGTGGCGCACATGCGCCACGGAGAAGTGGGCCTGCAAGTGATCTGCGATTCGACGGACGGCGTCTACGATAAGGTGGAGGAAGACATGAGGACCTTTCTGCGATCTCTCACTTTCAAGGAGTAGCTGGTGCGATGCCGAACCGCATCGGCACGTGCTGACTATTCTTTTACCCCATTCTCCGTCAAGAACTTAACCAATTCCTCATTCTTGTTGCGCTTCGCACAATCGAGCGCAGTAAATCCGAACGAACCTTTGCGGCTTACATCAGCGCCATGCTTGAGCAACAAGGCTACCAACGGCGTGCGGCCAGGTTGTGCGGATGTACAGGCCGCTATCAGCGGAGTCGTTGCTCCAGCGCCAGCCTTGTTGACGTCCGCGCCGCCGCCCATGAGAAGCTCCACCATCTCCAGACGATTCCGGCCGGCCGCAATGACGAGAGGCGTGTCACCGGATTCGCCCGCCAAGTTCGGATCGGCGCCCTTCGACAGTAGGAGTTTCACAACAGGAACGTTGGGCCAGCCCACTCTTGCGGCAACAACCAGCGGTGGGTTGCCGCCACGGGCGTCTTTCAGGTTGGGATCGGCTCCCTCTTGGAGCAGAAGCTCTACAACTGGCGCCGAGTTCATCTCAACGGCGCTCGTAAGCGGAGTGGAGCCGGATTTGCTCCGGCCGTTCACATCGACTCCCTCGTTAAGCAACTGTTTCACTTTGTCGATAGAGCCCATGAAACATGCGGAATTAAGCCTTTCGATCTTATCGGACCCCATCGCGGGCGTTAACCATAGGCACAACCCGGTAAACAGAGCGATTATCGTGACCGTTCTTGTCTGAAAGCGCATTGGCATTAGTGTTTCAGCCCGGCGCCCGCCGTCACGGATGCACGCCAAGGTAATTGAGGAATATGTCCGTCCTATCCACCAGATCTTCTTTCCGGGCCCCATATTCCACCTTCCCTTTTACCATGAAGTAGATACGGTGCGACAATGAGAGCACAAAGGGAACCTTCTCCTCCACGAGCAGGATCGTCATGCCTTGCTCGTTGAGCCGCCTGACGATGTCCAGAAGGCTGTTCACGAATAACGGCATGAGGCCGGTGGTCGGTTCATCCAAAAGCAGGATATCGGGGTTCGTGAGGATCGCCCTGGAAATGGCCACTGCCTGCTGCTCGCCCCCGGACAATGAACCCGCCTTCTGGTCGAGCCGCTTCTTGAGGTTGGGGAACAGATCGAACACCCGGTCAAGCCCGTCATCGCCGGCCGAGTAAAGCATACCTGTCTTGAGGTTCTCCAGCACCGTCATCTTCGGGAATAGATGCCGTCCCTGCGGCACGTAGCTGATGCCCATGCGCGCGATCTTATGGCTCGGAAACGAAGTATAATCGGTGTCCTTGAAAATGAGCTTACCGGAGCGGGGCTTGACCCACCCCATAACGGTGTTCAGGGTGGTCGTCTTTCCCACGCCGTTGCGGCCAAGGAGCCCGACTATTTCGCCCTTGGCTACTTCCAGGGAGACGCCCTGCAGGATGTGGCTCTTCCCGTAATACGTGTGGATGTCCTCCAGCCTTACGAGCATACGATCTTCTCCCCAAGGTAGATGCGCTGCACCTCCTCATTTTGACTGACGGCTTCGCAGGTTCCTTCGGCAATCATCTTCCCGAAACTAAGCACGGTGACATTGTGACACAGCCGCGCCACGATATCCATGTCGTGCTCGATCAGCACAATGGACATCTCCTTCGAGAGACGCTCCACCAGGTTGATGATGGTGTCCACCTCTCCCGGACCCACACCCTGGGTCGGCTCGTCCAACAAGAGGATCACAGGATCGGTGGAGAGCGCCATGGCGATCTCGAGCACCTTCTGATCTCCGTAAGAGAGGCTGGATGCCATTTCGTGAGTCTTCTCTTCAAGCCCAACGGTGTGGATGATTTGCTGGGCCTTTTCCGCGATCGGCCCCGAGCGGTCAGCACGCGAGAAAAACAGGTTCCAAGGCCGTCGGGCTCGGGAGTATACCCCTACCCACACACACTCGAAAACCGTCATTTCCGGGAAGATGAACGTAAGCTGAAACGTGCGGCTCATGCCCTCCTCGCAAATGATGTGAGGAGGCAAGCCGGTGATGTCCTTGCCGTTGAGATAGATCCGGCCGCCCGTTGGTTTGAGCTCTCCGGTGATCACGTTGAAAAGAGTCGTCTTGCCTGCACCGTTCGGGCCGATGATACCGCGGACCTCGCCCTTCTTTACTCCGTACGAGACGCCGTCGACGGCCACGAGTCCGCCAAAGTACCGAGAAACGTCCTTCAACTCGAGTAGATATCCGCTATCGGCCATTACTCACCGTACCTTGCTTGCGATGAACCCCAGGATGCCCTTCCGCGAGACGCTCAGAATGATGAGGACCAGCACCCCAAATAGGAGAAGGTAGTATGTAAACCAGGCGCTGACGTAGTATTGGAACAGCGACATGAGCGCCACGCCGAGCCACGATCCGACGAGAGTGCCCTGGCCCCCGATTAGACACCAGACCACGGGCAGCACCGACCAGTAGAACCCCATGTAGTCGGCTGAGCAATAGCGGAGTGTAACGGCATACAGCCCTCCAGCGAGCGCCCCAACCATTCCCGAGATAATGAAGGCGATCAGCTTGTACCGCGTCACATTGTAGCCGAGGAAGAGAGCTCGCTTGGGGTTCTCACGGATGGCGACAAAGATCTTCCCGAGTGGAGCGCGGAGAATCCGTGCCAGCACAAAATACGTTACCGCCATGAAAAACAATACAAAATAGTAATTTGTCAGCGGTTGGTACAGTGACAGGTCGACGAAACCCAACTTGAGCGGCGGGACGCTTATGCACAAGCCGTCGTCGCCGCCGGTCAACCAAATCAGGTCCATAGCCAACAGGTGGAAGACCGCTGCGATGATGGCCGTCACGATAACGAAATACGCTTCCGACAGGCGCACGCAAATGGGGCCGAGCACCGCGGCCAGCACGAAGCCCGAGCCAACACTTATCGCAAGCGCAGTCAGCAATCCCGCCTTTAGGTGCATTACCGAGAGGACGCAAGCGTAGGCGCCGGCACCAAAAAACAGCGAATGACCGAGGCTGCACTGCGCCGTATAGCCCAGGCAGACGTCGTATCCCATCGCAAAGATGCCGAAGATCATTATCTGAATCATAAGCGACCGGGCACCGCTCGGCAACACCGTGCCAAGTATGGCGAGGAGCACCAAGGCGCCGAGCGCGAAATACCTGTATACACGCTCTCTCTGCACCGTCTCAGCCCTCCCTCTCGCCGAAAAGACCTCGCGGCCGAACCATGAGCACCACGATCATGACGACGAAAATTGCTGCCTTGGCCTGGGTCGGCGAGAGCACCGAAGCCAGTACGCCTTCGAGCGAGCAGAGGGCCAGCGCCGCGATCAGCGTACCTCCAAGACTGCCCAGGCCGCCCACGATCACCACAATGAAGGAGAGCAGGCCGACGTCGTTTCCCATGAGATAGAAGACCTGCGAAATGGGAGCAGCCAGCACACCCGCGACGGCCGCTAGCACAGAGCCGATGATGAAGGTAGTTACGAGCACGCTGCTCACGTTGATGCCCATTGCAGCGGCCATCTGCCGGTCTTGGATGGATGCTCTAATGAGAATGCCGTAGTTTGTCCGGTAAAGGAACAGATATATGCCCAGGATGATGAGGATGGCGATACCAGCCACGAGTAGACGATATCCCGGATAGGAGACACCGAGCAAGCTGAATGAAAAATCGACGGGGTCGGCGATCTTCTTCGGAATGCCACCGTATGTGGCCAGGGCAATCTGCTGCAGGATGAACGAAATGCCGACTGTGGCAATCATTGTCACCGCCGGATGACCTTCGTAAGGTCGCAAGATGAAACGCTCAACCGGTCCGGCAATGACAGCCGTTATGATGGGCACGGCAGCGAGGGCTATCCAGAAGCTGCCGGTAACCGGCAGCAGGAAGAAAGCCAAAACAGCGCCTACCATGTAGAGGTCGCCGTGGGCCATATTCACGATGCCCATGACCCCGAAGATGAGCGTGAGTCCCAGGGCGATGAGCGCGATGATCAGGCCCCAGATGAGGCCGTTCATAAGGAGGAAGAGTACGGTGGCTGCCCACTCAGGCATGGTTGTCCATCCTTCGATTCTGTTGCAGCCGGACGCCTCCTACGCTTCGGAGGCGCCCCGGCTGCTCAATCAAGACACGTCTTTCGAAGTGCGACCGTGTTAGAACGGCTCCTTCGAATGGTCTACTATAGGCGGGTAGGCAACGTCTGCCGCGGGGATTCTCGCTACGACGCTGATAGCTCCCTTCTCCACTTTCTCCACATAGAGCCCCGTCTGGATCAAGTGGTCCTGAGCGCGGATCACGGCGTTACCCTGCGGAAACTCCATGCCTTCCTTCAACTCCATCCCTTCGAGTGCCTGAATCACCTTGGGCGTGTCCTTCTTGTCTTGCCAGTTCACCTTCTCGATTGCGTTCTTCAGCGCAAAGAAGGCCTCCCAGACCGCCCAGTTGTACGCCAAGACGAACCGAGTGCCGGTGCCCTTTTCCAACCCGGCAGGGTCCACACCGATGACATCCCGGTACTGCTTGTTGGAAGCTGTGTCGAGTCCTGACAGGTTGGTCGGGTACGAGGTGATGCAGTACATACCCTCTGCAGCCGGTCCAAGTTTCGCAGGGTCCTGGGCCGCGAGGGCGTAAACCGCTCCAAGCTTCTTTATGTCGGGCCGCACCGCGTGAATGTCACGGATCGCCGAGAGGAAGTCCGACCCGAAAGCAGCCAGGTACACAGCGTCAGCATCTTTGGGGATCTTGCCTTTAAGGTAGGGCAGCCAATCGCTTGTTCCGAGCGGTACACGAATCGCTTCCAGAACCTGACCGCCGTTCTCCGTTAGGTACTTAGTGAAATCCTCTTGGTTGGACCAGCCCCACGCGAAATTCACGACCACGATTACCCATTTCTTGCCGAGGTTCTGGACAGCCCACTTCGCGGTGCCCTTTGCCTCTTCACGGACCGACGTGCACATCTGGAACACGTAGCGGTTGCCCTTCTCGCCCGAAATCTCCGTTGCGGACGCTGAGGGAAAATAAGGAGTTTTCAATTCCTTAGCGATCGGGGCGCAAGCGACGGCCACTCCGGACATGTTCGAGTCGATCACGAAATCGACACCGTCTGTCTCCACGAGTTTCCTGAATTTTAGCGCACCGACCGAAGGCTTGCTCTCGGTATCTTCGACGGCAAGCTCAACCGGCCGCCCGCTGATGCCGCCTTTCTCGTTAACCAATTTCGCCGCGGCCCTCAGCACTTTTTCGTGAGAGTACCCATAGGCTGCAAGACCGCCGGTCTTGTCCGCGACCACACCGATCTTGATAGGTTTCTTCGCTTGCGCCCCAACGACCTGCGGGAGCAAGAACATACACGCCACGAAAACCGCCGCACACATCACGCATGCCCACTTCTTCATGGCTTCCTCCTTTCTTTACTGAACATACTTATACCAAAGTTCGTTCAAACAAGTGACATCTGCAATGTTCAAAATCCCCCCTGTCCCCCCTTTACGAAAGGGAGGGACCCGCTTTCCCCCCTTTGATAAAGGAGGTTAGGGGGGATTTTATTGTTCGGCATCAGGTGCCTGTGAGTCATGCCATAATACCCTTTTGAATGCGCATCCCATGAAGACACCGTGAAGAATACCGGCAAGATGCCGGCGCTACCGGCGTTTTCATACAAATGCCCATTCGAACGGCGCAATGGAGCGTCTTTCATCGCTGTGCCCGTGCGATTCATGACAGGTTCTTCAATGCCGCCAACACTTTGTCAGGTGTGGCGGGTAGAGACGTGATCCGAGCGCCCGTTGCATCACAAATGGCATTTATGATCGCGGGAACCGTAGGAACAAGCGCAATCTCTGAGATGCCCTTGGCCTGGAATGGGCCGATGGGTTCTGGCTTTTCCACAAGCACGATCTCCACCTCCGGCCGCACGCGGATACTCGGAATGCCGCACCCCCGCAAGGTCTTGGTCTTCGGGATGCCCTGCTCTACAACAAATTGCTCAGACAGTGCGTACCCGATCCCCATGATGATGCTGCCCTCCAGTTGGCCTTTGATCTTGAGAGGGTTCAGTGCTTTGCCAACGTCGTGGAATGCAAAGACCTTCTTTACTTCGACGACTCCTGTGTTCACATCCACGTCCACGACGGCAATCTGACAGGCGTAGTTGTAGGCGAAGTAGTTCCTGTAGTCTTCCGGATCGTAGTCAGTGACAACTTTCCCATCCCTTATTATGGGAAATGTGGGGTTGGGGTCATCCTTGAGAGGATACGTTTGCGGCGCGACCCATTCATGCCGCGCTTCAAGCACCTCCTCGCCGATGAGCCGCGGTAACTCATCCAAGGCAACCACCTTCTCTCCACCCTTGTTCACCACCTGGCTCCCGCTGATTTCCAGGTCATCCACAGGCAGGCCTGAAGAGCAGGCTACTGCGTGAAGAACCAGGGCCTTGAACTTCTTTGCAGCGCCTATGGTAGCGTTTCCTGCAATCATGGTCTGACGCTGCCCGATTGCCATTGCCCCGTCAGGTATCGAGTCCGAATCTGCAATAATAACCACGAACCTGTCCACCGCGATTCCCGTGACAGCCGATGCGATTTGAGCCAGCACTGCGCCAGCGCCCTGCCCCATGTCGCATACGGAAGCCCTCAATTCAACCTCACCGGATTCGAGAAGCTTCAAGATCGCGCCACCAAAGTTTCGGAGTCCTCTTCCGCCTCCGATATTCTTGTAAGCGCCGGCAATGCCGACTCCGACCCTCTTGTTGCCGCTCGACTGCGTTTCCGCGTCCGAAAGCTGATTGAGTCTCATCTCGGCTCTCTGCAGAGCTTCTTTGATGGCCACGCAGGATCGTACTATTTCGCCGCTGAAACTCTCCTTCCCTTCCTCTAGAGCATTTGCCAGACGAAGCTCGACGGGCTTTATCCCGAGCTTTCTCGCCATGATGTCTATTTGAGATTCAATGGCGAAGTGCACCTGGTTCATTCCGAATCCACGAAAAGCGCCGCCCAGGACATTGTTCGTATGAACCGTCAAACCTTCCACGCTGACGTTCGGCCAAACATAAGGTCCTCCGGCAAAAACCATGGCCTGTTCGAGGACATCCGTGCTCCATCCTTCGTAGGCGCCGGCATCGCTTACCAGCTTCGCCTCGAGTGCGACGAACTTGCCGCCTGCGGAGGCTCCAGTCTTGTAGCGCATCTTGAAAGGGTGTTTCTTGGTGCTCATCCGCAAAGATTCTCGGCGGTTTAGCGTCATTTTGAAGGGCCGCTTGGTTGCAAGAGCGCCAAGTCCAAGCAGGACTTGAATCGTGATGTCGAGTTTTCCTCCGAACGCGCCTCCCACGGGGAGTCCGCAGACCCTCACCTTTGCGTCCGGTAGATTCAGGCACTGGGCAATTTGGCCTCTCATGAGAAAAGGAGCTTGGGTGGAACACCAGATTTCGACACCTCCATCCTGGGTCACCATTGCCAGGCCGGACTCAGGTTCCAGGTACGCGTGCTCGAGAAACGGCGTTTCGTAATCATGTTCCACGATCACTGCCGCCTGCCGAAAGCCCTCTGCGATGTCTCCTTTCGAGTGGGTGACTCTCTTGAGGACGTGCCCGCTTTCGTGAACCGGAGGCAAATCAGGGTTGTTCACTGCATCGTCCGGAGAAGCGATCACGGGAAGTTCCGCCAAATCCACGCGGATCGATCGGAGCGCTTTGCGGGCGTTCTCCTCCGTGTCGGCTATCACGAGAGCGAGGGCATCGCCGACAAAACGGACCTTATCTTCAGCGAAAACCGGTTGATCCGCATGAATGAGACCGAACTTGTTGATCCCAGGGATGTCTTTGGCCGTCAACACACGGATTACTCCGGGCGCGGTCTCCGCCTCGCTCGTATCCAAATTCTTAATGAGAGCGTGGGGAACGTCACTCAAAAGAGCGGCACCATGACACATGCGCTCGAAATGGAGGTCATCAGCAAAGATGAGACGTCCGGTAGCTTTGAGGACGTCGGATTTGTCCAAGACGGATGCCCCGATTATGTCGGGCCCGGCATCCATGGGAGCACGCACTTCGGCGGAGCTTTGACCTGCGAGGATCTTGGACGCCTCTTCTATCGCGTCGATGACGGCAAAATAGCCGGTGCACCGACAGTAATTGCCACTGAGAGCCGTTAGAATGTCTTCTCGTGAAGGGGAGGGATTTTGATCGAGCAATGCTTTGGCGGCCATGATGAGGCCTGGTGTGCAAAAACCGCACTGAATCGCGCCTTTGAGGATGAACGCTGCCTGGAGGGGATGCAAGCCGTCGGCGGAAAGCCCCTCGATCGTTTCGATCTTGGCCCCTTGCAGCCTGTCCATCCTGAGAACACATGACTTCCTGGCCACACCGTTTACCAGGACCGTGCACGTGCCGCACTCGCCTGTGCCGCAGCCGCACTTGGCGCCGGTCAACCCCAGATGGTTCCTGAGGAATTTCAGAAGAGTCGTGTCTCCGGGAATGGTCGCGGTCAGGAGGTCGCCATTGACCGTCAACCGCACTTCCATCTCAGCCATGTCTACTCCTTGGCCTGTGTTCCCTTTGGAGGGGAATCGGCCACGCGCAAAAGACACCTTGTCAATAACGGAGTCTCGTAACTGTCTTAGTCTTGTTCTGAAGCCTGAATTCCGCGATCGCGGCAATCCTGCTCAGCGGTCATGTTAAGTATTTCTTAACAAATCAAGTACAGCCGAGACCTGCTTGCTGTCAAGATCTTTTTGCCGGACTCAACGCGACGCGGAGAGTCCGACACGGCCTCGATGGGAAGCTCGTGCCCCTCGCATACGAGACGGACGGGGGTGTTTCGGGGGTGGCGGAATCCGGGGACGGTCCGTTGCTCATCGCGGAAATTGGGCGCTGAACCAACTTTGCCAATAAAGCTGAATATTAATAAATAGCCAAATATTTGATAAATTCTCCTTGACAACATGGCGACTCTTCGTGTAATCTTCCTCCAGATTTTCCTAATCCCAAGAATCGTCCTGAAAGGCGGCTCGCCTGAAACTTGTTTCGAGAGATTCAACAAAACAAAGTTGCGCTCGACATCATCCGCCAGGTCCGCCAGACCATTCTTGAAGGGAAACTCCGGCCGGGCGACCGGCTGCCTCCTGAGAAAGAGCTTGTAGGAAAATTCGGCGTGAGCAAGCACAGCTTACGCGAGGCATTCCGGGCCCTGGAGGCCATGGGCTTCCTCTCTATTCGCAAAGGCGCAGGAGGCGGCGCCATGATCATGGAAGTGGATATGGATACGACTCGGGACTCGATAGCCAACTTCCTCTACTTCCAGAACGTCTCCGTGCAGGATCTTTCCGAAGTCAGAAAAGTCTTTGAACCTCACCTTACCCAATTGGCGGTCCAGCGCTTGTCTCCGGAAGTGCTGGACAAATTGAAGATCACCCACCAGTGCTGCCTGGACGCTTTTTCTCGCGGCGAAAACATCTATCGACACGAAATCGATTTCCACCGCGTACTTGCACAGGCCAGCGGCAATCCAGTCTTCGAGCTCATCCAGGATTTTGCCAACACGTTGCTGAGCGACCTCAAGCGGCATCTGAAACCGGGGTTGGGCTTCCTGAAGCAGGTATTGGCAGCCCACGACCGGATTCTGGGGGCCGTCGAAAGCCGTGACCCCGAACGCGCCAGAGACGAAATGTATCGTCACGTGTGCGAGGTTGAACTCGGTTTGGAAGCGCTCCGCGGCCAGAAACGAACACCGTTGAAGGGCCGCGCAGCGGTTCGAGAAAAGAAACAGAAATAAACGTCGTCTTTTGTGGGGCTGAAGAAAACATGGCATTGCCTTTCTCGGTGTAGGCAGTCTACCTGTCACACCAATCTTCAGGGAGGAGGGAGTTCATGGCAGAGAAGCCGAAGGGCAAGAAGGGAGGTCTTTCGCGGAGGGAATTCCTTGCCGCGAGCGGAGTCATTGCCGCCGGGTTATCGGCCGCCAGCTTTGCCGGTCTGGGAGGGCCTTACGCACGGGCAGCGGGCAAGCCGCCGATATTGATCGGAAACATCGAACCTCTTTCGGGGCCTTACGCGGATTCAGGGCTCAACGAGCAACAGGGCGCCATCCTGGCCAACGAGGAATGGAATGCAAAAGGCGGTGTCCTCGGCCGCGAGATTAAGATGATCTCGGAAGACGCGCCAAGCAACCCAGGAATCGGCACCCAAAAGGCAATCAAGCTTATCAAACGTGACAATGTGAATTTCCTGACTGGCACTCTCACATCCAGTGTCACACTGGCGGTAGGCGAAGTGTGCGTCAATGAGAAGTTGTTGTTCCTGGCATTTGGAAGTCATTCGGATGACACCACCATGAAGAAGGCTGCGCGGAGCGTGTTTCGTAGCACCTCTTCCAACTGGATGCTCTCAACTGCCGTCGGGAGTTGGATTGGCAAGAACTGGTCGCCCAAGACGTGCTATCACATCACGGCGGACTATACTTGGGGCCACACCGCTCGGGAGTCAATGAATCGCGCGCTGGAGAAGCATGGCTGCAAAGAGGTCGGTAACGATTTTACTCCATTAGGGACAAAAGATTTCTCGGCCAACTTGATCAAGGCACGCGGGCTCAAACCGGACCTCCTGGTGATGAACCTTTACGGTGCGGACCAGGTTAACTGCATCAAGCAATGCAAAGAATTCGGTATCGGCAAAGAGATACGCATGTGCGGCCCCTTGTCGGGCGTTCCGATGATGAAGGGCACGGGCGATTCTGCAAACGGCGTATGGGGCCTCACTTGGAACTGCAATGTGGATACGCCGGGAAGCAAGAAGTTCCGCGAGGCTATCGAGAAGAAATTCTCGGACGGGCCGCAGTTTGTCGCGACGTATCGTCACTACCTCGGGTACATTACCCACGCGCAGCTTTTCGATGCTATCCAGAGAGCCGGCACCACGGACACGATACCCGTTATCAAGGCACTGGAAGGCCACAAGTTTGACAGCCTTAAGTGGAATCCCAGCTACTGGCGAGATTTCGATCACCAGAACATCCAAGACGTGTTAGTGTGTCAGGCTCAATATCCATCCAACTACAAAACGAACGCAGACTATTTTAAGATCCTCGGCCACGTGAAAGGGGACGATTGCGCACCTACACTCGACGAATGGAAAGCCGCGGGTGGACGGGTGTTGGAATCGTACGATAGCGTTAAGCGATAACAAATCCGCATCTAAACCGACACAGTTATTCGAGTAGAGACTGCGCGACTCATGCTGTGCAGGTCGGCCTTGGCCGATGGAACACTGTATAGCGGTGAGGTATGTCGAGATCCCGGGACGACAGCACAGCATGAATTCGTGCTGAACACCTGTGATACCTGTGTGCTTTCACACAAGTGAAATGGCGGGCACGGAGGCCCGCCGCCACTAAGGGAGCGTCCCAAAATAAGTGTTGTAACGCGCCGGGGCAATTAGCTGGCCGGCGGTGATTACCGTCATCCTCGCGAAAGCGGGGATCCAGGGTCTTAACTTCCTCTGGACCCCGGATCAAGTCCGGGGTGACGACGTGCCGTGAGTTGACATGGTTATTTTGCGACAGGCCCTAAGTAATGGTGGAGGCCGGCGTCCCTGCCGGCCATTTCCAAATAGCGTGGTAGAGAGCGCATTGGTATGAGACGCAGTTTCTGCCGGACGATGTAAGTAGTTTTTCGGTATCCAATCGACAAACACGAGAGGACGGTGGCTCGAATATCGTCTTCTACACTACCTGTGCGGGTGGGCAAATGATTTTCCATCTCACACTACCGACTATTATCAATCAGCTCGTAAACGGCTTTGCACTTGGCACTTTGCTGGTGCTCATGGCCGTGGGGCTGACGATCATTCTCGGACTAATGCGGGTGATTAATTTCACCCACGGCGTACTTTACGCATTAGGTGCGTATACGGTGGTGTCGCTGATTACATACACAGGATTCTGGCCGTGCCTTATTATTGCGCCTATCCTGTTGGGCCTACTGGGCATGGGCATGGAGTCCGCCCTCATACGACGTGTGTATGTTCGCGATCCACTGCATACACTACTCCTAACCTTTGGTTTGGCGCTCATGATCGAGGACATGATTCGCATGGCATGGGGTGATGCGGCATACCCTATAGGCACTCCCGCAATACTCGCCGGTGTCATCGACCTCAAGGTAGTGATATTTTCCAAGTACCGCATCTTTGTCATCGTGTTCGGTTTCCTACTTCTCACTGCACTTTGGTACTTCCTGGAGCGGACGCATCTTGGAAAGACTATTCTGGCGGGCACCTTCGATCGCGAGATGGTCGTCGCGTTGGGGATTCCCATCAACTTGTTGTTCACGATTACATTCGGGTTGGGAGCGGGTTTGGCAGCGCTGGCCGGTGTCTTGAACGCCCCAATTCAAGGCGTCTTTCCACCTATGGGAAGTTCAATTCTCATGCCCTGTTTTGTGGTGGTGATCATTGGCGGGATGGGAAGCTTCTGGGGAGCCGTGATCGGCGGCCTTGTCGTGGGAGTGACGGTGAGCTTCACGGTGGAAGTGTTTTCGGCCGCCTCCGAAGTCATCGTGTTCGTTCTTATGGCGATCGTCCTCTTGGTACGGCCCAGAGGCATAGCCGGAATCGAGGGGTTGTTGGAATGAGGCAAGCACCTACTCCTCCCAGCGTTGTCATGGATTATCTCCGTATGGGAATTCTCTTTGCGGTGGTCGCGGTAATGCCATTCTTCATCCCGTACGTCGGCGGATACGTGGGCTTGGCCGTAGAAATGGTCATCTTCGCCATTTTCGCGATAGGCTTTGACCTGCTGCTCGGGTACACGGGAGTGCTCTCCTTCGGCCAAGCCGCCTATTTCGGTCTGGCTGGATACACCATGGGCTTGGTCTGCATCCATTCCCGCGTACCAATTGTGGTGGGCATGTGCGCGGGCGTGGCGCTGGGCGTATTGGCAGCCTTGCTCATTGGCTTGATGATCATTCGGAAGACCGGAATCTATTTTGCCATGCTCACCATTGCCTTTGGGCAGATGTTTTTCTTTATCGCCTCACGGTGGAAAGAAGTCACCGGCGGCGAAGACGGTCTGACGGGAATCCCTCGAACCTTTATCGAATTGGGCCCGTTGTCGTGGAATGTGAACAATGACCTGAGCTTCTACTATTTTGTCTTCATCTTCTTTGTGGCGGCAACGCTCGCGAAATACTGGCTGATACGCTCTCATTTCGGTCAGGTGCTCAAGACTATTCGTGAGAATGAAGTCCGGGCCCAGATGGTTGGGTACAACGTTCGCCGATACAAGCTCTATTCATTTATTATCGCCGGCACGTACGCTGCCGTGGCAGGCGTCTTGTACGCGATGTTTCTCCGCTATATGTACCCGCAGACTCTCGACTGGATTCGCTCCGGAAACGTCGTGATCATGGGCCTGGTAGGCGGTCTCGGCACCCTTTTCGGTCCTATCGTGGGAGCGGGTGTGGTTACTTACCTGATGAACTTCACTTCATACTACACCAAGTATTGGCAGTTCATCATGGGAGTCATATTCGTCGTTTTCGTCCTTTTCTTCCCAAGAGGAATTTGGGGTTTTGTGGAACGTCCGGACGCGCAGACTCGTAGAGGAAAGTCATGAACTTGTTGGAGACAAAGGGCCTGGGGAAACGTTTCGGCTCAGTGCTGGCAGTCAATGGGGTGGACTTCTCCATCGCCAAGGGTGAGTTGAAGTCCATAATCGGACCCAATGGTGCGGGCAAGACCACCTTTTTCAACCTCTTGACCGGTATGTTCCCACCGAGCGAAGGGCAAATTCTCTTCAAAGGAACCGACATCACCGGATCTACGCCTGAACAGGTGGCAGGTCTTGGGATCGGACGATCTTTTCAGATCACCTCGATCTTCCCGGAGTTGTCGGTCTTTGACAACGTGTTCATACCCGCGATGCGATACTATCCACGAGACCAAGCCCGCAAGAAGGCAATGGAGATACTCGAAGACGTCTCGTTGGCTGACCATGCTGAGATCATGGCCGGCAACCTGTCTCACGGCGATAAACGCCACCTGGATATCGCAATCGCGCTCACATGCAAAGCCGAGCTATTGCTTTTGGACGAGCCCACTTCAGGCATGCCGCCGGAAGAATCCGCGCGCACTACCGAGCTCATCCTCAAACTGAGAAACGAGCATGGATATACGATTATTCTCATTGAACACAAAATGGACATAGTACTGTCCATATCAGATGCTATCACCGTGCTCAATTTGGGGTTCAAGCTGGCTGAAGGCACACCGGACGAGATCAAAAGTAACCAGGAGGTTCAGAAGGCTTACCTTGGCGGTCTTGATAACAGCAACCTTCACCCGGTGGCCGCTTCAAGAAGACCAAATGCAGCGAAAGGAAAAGAGCTGCTCCGGCTGGAAGGTGTCAACACCTTCTATGGCGAAAGTCATGTGCTTCATGATGTTTCGCTTACCGTTCGCGAAGGCGAAGTTGTCACGCTTTTGGGACGGAATGGAGCCGGCAAAACGACCACGCTGAGGACCATTCTCGGACTCACGCCGCCTGCTTCGGGCACGATCAATTTCAATGGCGGTCGCGTTTCCGGTTTGTCGCCTCAGGCCATTGTGAATCAGGGACTGTCGTTGGTACCGGCGGAGCGAAGGATTTTCGCCAATCTCACGTTGCATGAGAACCTTGAACTGCCCTTTTTCACGAAGGGCATACCGGCAGCGGAAAAGCGCGACCAAATTAACCAGGTCTACCAATACTTCCCTGCCTTAGAGAGGCGACGGCATAACAAAGGCAACAAGCTTTCGGGGGGCGAACAGGAAATGGTTGCCATAGGCCGTGCGCTCATGGGTCGAGTCAGACTTGTCCTCCTGGACGAACCGTCTCAAGGGTTGGCTCCTATCATTGTGCAGGATGTGGCCGCGATCATCAGGGAAATCAACAAAAGAGGTATGACAATACTTCTAGTGGAACAGAATGCACTGCTGGCTCTCGATTTGGCCGACCGCGTGTACGTCATAGACAAGGGACAGATCGTGTACGAAGGCGACGCTCATACGCTTCTTGCGGATCGGGAGCTGTCGCGTCAGCTCTTGGGCGTTTGAGCAGTTACGGTTTTTGAAACATTCCTGATTTCAATATTGCATCTTTATACCGAGGAGGTGGCGGCATGATTCCTTCAAGAGCCTTTCGAGTCCCGCCGACAATACATTTCGGCGAGAATGCTTCAGCCGAAGCCGGTCCCGAGGCAAAACGCTTGGGAGCCAGCAGGGCCGTGGTTGTTACGGACAAGATTCTCATGAGCGCCGGAGTCATCCAGCCGGTTCTCGACTCTCTAAACAAGGCTGGAGTGGGCGTCGAGATCTTTGACGGGGTCGACGCCGAGCCTACCCTGTCCCACGTGCAGCAAGGGCTCGACCTGTTTCGGCAGAAAGGATGTGACATCCTGGTCGCGGTGGGCGGAGGCAGCCCTATAGACGCTGCCAAAGCCATATCCGTGATGTGCACCAACCCCGGCCGGATTCAGGACTACATGGGGCTTGGCAAGATTACCAAAGCCGGTGTCCCTGTTATCGCGGTTCCTACCACCGCTGGGACTGGAAGCGAAGCAACCGTCTACACCATCATTACTGACACCGAGAAAAGCGTAAAGATGCTTATCGGCAGCCCCGTGTGCATGCCCGCGGCTGCGCTGGTAGACCCACTCCTCACTCTGAAGATGCCCCGCGGAATAACGGCCGCCACGGGCCTCGATGCACTGATCCACGCGATCGAGGCTTACGTTTCCGTGAAAGCTCAGCCGATGAGCGATGTGCTGGCCCTATCGGCCATACGTCTCTTGTCGGAGTATCTGCCGCAGGCCTGGGCTAATCCGGACAACATCGAAGCACGCTCAAAGACAATGCTCGGTGCGATGCAAGCCGGAATGGCCTTCTCGAATGCGTCGGTGGCGCTCGTTCACGGTATGTCTCGCCCGATCGGGGCGAACTTTCATGTCGCTCACGGTATCTCCAATGCAGCGTTGCTGGGAGTGGTGATGGACTTTTCCCTCATTGGCTCCCCTCGCCGATATGCGGACATTGCGCGGGCCATGGGTGTTCCCGTTGACGGATTGCCTGCAATGGAAGCTGCCCGTAGAGGGTCAGATGCAGTGAGACGGCTCGTACAGCAGCTGGAAGTGCCGGGCTTGGCCGGCCTTGGGGTCACCAAGGAAAGACTTGAGCCTTTGGTATCCAAGATGGCGGACGACGCCATCGCCAGCGGCAGTCCCGGCAACAATCCTCGAAGGGCGACCAAAGAGGAGATAGTTTCGCTGTACTACGCAGCTCTTTAGAAAGCTCGGCAATGATCCCTCGCAACTTGGGGGAAAGCACAAAGGAGGATACGAAGATGGGACTTCCGATAATGAAGAATTTCGTCAACGGCGAGTGGGTGACCTCGGAATCCAAGAACCTGGGAGATGTCTGGTGCCCTGCTACTGGTGAAAAGATCGCTCAGGTGCCATTTTCCACCGCCGATGAACTTGACAAAGCCGTGCAAGCCGCAAAAGCTGCCTATCCTGAGTGGCGTACCACACCTCCTTTGACTCGTGCCAGGTACTTGTTCAGGCTCAAGGAGGCGTTCGAGGAATCCTTCGAAGACATCGCCAAAACCCTCGTGACTGAAGAAGGCAAAACCATTGACGAATCACGAGGAGAAGTGAGGCGGATGATAGAGAACGTTGAGCACGCCACGGGCGTGACCACGATGATGACGGGATATTGCCTCGAAGATATAGCTCAGGATATCGATTGCACGGCTGAGCGCCAACCCATGGGAGTGTTCGGGTGCATCGCGCCGTTCAACTTCCCGGCGATGGTGCCGTGGTGGTTCTTGCCTTACGCTCTGGTCACAGGGAACACCTATATTGTCAAACCTTCGGAACAAGTTCCCATGACGCAGACGCGAATCTTCGAAGCGGTCGACGAAGCTGGATTTCCTCCGGGTGTGGTGAGCATGGTTCACGGGTCCAGGGACGTCGTCAACGCTATGCTGCATCACCCAGACATAAAGGGAGTTTCATTCGTCGGGCAGACCGCGACCGCTCGATACATCTACCAGGAATGCGGCAAGACGGGCAAGCGGGTGCAAGCCCTGGGCGGCGCCAAGAATGCCGTTGTAGTGATGCCTGATGCGAACATCGACAAAGGACTGCCTTCACTGATCACGTCGTTCTATGGTTGCGCAGGCGAGCGCTGCCTTTCAGGCTCAATGCTGGTATCGGTAGGAGATGTGCACAATGAATTACGAGACAAGTTCGTCGCCGCCGCCAAAGCCATGAAAGTAGGCAACGGCCTGGACTCGGGCACCGGCATGGGCCCCGTCATTAGTCGAGCGCACAAGGAGCGAGTCCTGGGCTACATCGAAAAGGGCATTGCTGAAGGGGCCAAACTGCTGTTGGACGGCAGAAATGTCACAGTCGAAGGCCATCCAAATGGCTTCTACGTCGGCCCCACGGTGTTCGAGAATGTTACGCCTGATATGACCATCGCCAAAGAAGAGATCTTCGGCCCGGTAGTCGCCATGATCAATGTCAAGACGCTGGATGAGGCCATAAACCTCATCAACACGCGTGGCTTCGCCAACGCGTCCTGTCTCTACACCGGCAGCGGTAAAGTCGTCCGGGACTTCAAGTATCAGGTGAAGCCGAGCATGATTGGCATCAACATCGGTATCGCAGCCCCAATGGCGTTCTTCCCATTCGGCGGCGCAGGAGAATCGTTGTTCGGAGATCTCAAAGGACATGGCCGTGAGGTGTTTCAATTTTTCACCGACACGAAAGTAGTCATTACGAGATGGTTTTAGCTGGTACGTTGACAACAACTTCGAGGCCCCGGCCTTGCCTTGTGAGCCGGGGTCTCATCACGGGGAAGGAGGGCGTGCATGCCGCTTAAGAATTTTGGGAGCATACTGACTTTTGCTGCCGAACTGGAGGCTGCAGATCACGACTTCTATAAAGCCGCGCTGGCAAGTCCTGCCGCCGCTGACCACAAAGAAATTCTGGAAGGGCTCGCGGGAGAAAAGAAGAAGAATGAAAAACTTATGCTCCGCACTTGCCGTGAGAGTGTATGCGAGATGATCTTGGAGCCGATCGTGGATTTCACGAGAGAGCCTTTCCTCAGCGACCGCGATGGAGCGGAAAAGATGAGTTGGGAATTGCTGCTGGCAAAGGCTTTACAGTTGGAGACAAGAGCCGAGCAGTTCTACACTGAGGCGGCTGGAAAGATCCATGCCTTGCCTGAGGTCTCACGCGCTCTGGAGCGGACAGCCAAGCGGCGAACAGCGGACAAGGAAAAATTGGAGCAGCTTTCCCGATAACCATCAAGACTGAATCCATTGAGCGAGGACATGACGAGGTCGGCATGGCAATTACGGGCAAGACGCTGACTTGGAAGGACTGTTCTCCCGTGCAGTTCGTGCGGCGATGGGAAACTTTGGCTGAAGGACCGTCCGCTCGCCTTTATGAGCGCCATCCCGGCACGCAGACGCTCACCGGTAGTCAACTCAAGAGCCTCTACGCTTTGTGGAAGGACAGATCAAAGCTCTCCGCTGCCGACCTCGACGAGGTCTCTCTGCTAACTCGCGGACTTGCGAGCATCAACGCCTTTCGACAAGCTGGTTTGCCGCGCGAAGCGGAAGTTTTGAATTTCTATGAATGGCTAACCCGGATGGCAGGGCGAAGATTCATGTTGAAGCTCTTCGCCCTGCACGCGGCTCTGCCAAGGGTCTTCCCGCCGTTGTCTCCTCCGCGACTGGCGGCATTCTATCGCCTGACGGAAGCGAAAGCTCCCCAAGACCGGCGCTTCACCGAGAGACTCCTCCCAACGTACTTCACCTACCAGAAGTTCTTCTTTGATTTCTCAGTGGCTGCTGCTGCCGACCCTTCGCGCGTCGACCGGGCCTTGCTGGCGTTCGGCCAATACATAGCTCGGTACGACGGCGTGACATCCGAATAGGTCTGATACCAGTGCGGTTTCATACACGTGAAAATGGCGGGCACGGAGGCCCGCCGCCACCAAACATAGTGGGGGCCGGCGTCCCTGCCGGCCGCCCGTGTGAACCCGTACTGAGATCCATGCGGGCGACCGGCAGGTCGCCCCTACGATGCCCCATCCCCCGCCCGAACCTTCGCGTACATGGGTGAGCGCTTCTCACCTCGGCGTGAAAGCTTGACCTCCCGCGCCACGACGCAGTATACTGAATTGTCAGGAAATTGTTCCAACGCTTCAGGTCTCGGGTTGCATCCGGTTTGTATTGGTGGGGAGGGGCAGTACATGGAAGACCCGGGTTCCATCATATCTAACCGACCGAAAGAAGCCAGGCCGATCGGCCGACCGCTTGGTTCTTCATTCGCCCCCCACCTCCAGGCTCGCAGGAAATGCATTGAAGCGGTTCAGTGTTTCCATCGAGGCATTCGCTGCGGTGACATGCGCCTCACGATGGTCCGCCGGCAGGCCTTGAATCGCGGAGGACGGGGCGTTAGAAGTCCCTCGCAATCGTTCTTCGAAAGTACCGAATTTCCATGTGGCCCCACGACCGCTGCCGACCCGCTCTCGGATTCTCGTGATCCTTTGTCTGCGATTCACGCGGCCTATCGTCTTCGAGCGTCTCACCCGGAACCGAGTAACAGTGCCGTCCGAAAGCCATGAGAAGAGTACGGAAGTGGGGGGGACGGGGCGCCACACTCATCCGAAAATCGTTCGCTATCGACGAGGAGAGCGGAAGATGGCAAAGAGAGAGATTCAGACGAGTGTAGAGACCGCGGAGCAAGGACCGGTACGCATCTGCTACGAGCGCATCATTCCCGACGACCTCGATCAAGAGCGCCCCGTTCGCCGGGCTTTGCGTGATTTCATGCTGGCCAGCGTCGGCAAGACATTGAACGCCGATGAAGTTGCCAACGTCGCTCGTATGGCGGTGGTGAACTCAAAGAAGTGGCAGCCGGGCCAAACGGTGACGTGCCGATTCCTCGACGGCACTCCGAAGATGAAGAAGAAGGTTGAGGCCATCGCTCACCAGTGGGAACAGTACACGAGCGTCAGATTCAAGTTCGTTCCTACCGGGCCCGCTGAGATTCGGATATCCTTTTACGCCGATGCCGGATCGTGGTCAGCGGTCGGCCGAGACGCTCTAAATCAATCCTATTTTCCTCTTCATCAACCGACCATGAACTACGGTTGGCTTCGGGACGATACTCCGGATGAGGAATACTCCCGCGTGGTGCTCCACGAGTTCGGACATGCGCTCTCCTGCGTCCACGAACATCAGCAGCCCAACTTCAGTCGGATCTGGAACGAAGCGGCGGTAATGAAGTACTTTCAGGGACCGCCCAACTACTGGCCACCGGAAGAGATTAGGCACAACGTTCTCAGTAAGTACTCCCCAAGGGGGCTATCGGCTACACGGTACGATCCGAAGTCGATAATGCTCTATTCATTCGACGGTCGTCTGTTCTCCGACGGACTTGGACCGACGAACACCAATAACAACCTCTCGCCCACGGACATCGCGATGATCAAGGCGATGTACCCGTAATCGGCGCCAGTCGCGCCAAACAAGGCGGCGTATCGATGTGCGGCCAAGGAGTGAATTCCGGGCCGCCGTTGTCGGCCGTCATGCCTCTGAAGCAAAGCAAGGCTCGCCGTCCGCAGCTGAAGAGGAATGACGGCCGCATCTCAACGTTTGAGAATCATGGTGCAAGACGAATGCTGACTCAACCTACAGTTGATACGCGTGGTTGCAAACATCCATGCTACCACCTATACTGAACATCCCGGGCTTGTCGGGTGAGCCGGACGATCGACCGGCAATGAATGGAGCGTCGTTAGGACGGTGTATCACATGAAGGCAACGATTAAGACCAACAAGGGCGAAATCGCCCTAAATCTGTTTGACGATCGTACCCCGGCTACAGTAGCCAACTTCGTGAATCTCGCCAAAAGGGGATTCTATAACGGACTCAAATTCCACAGAGTGATCAAGGAGTTCATGGTTCAGGGCGGTTGTCCGTTCGGAACGGGCACGGGCGGCCCTGGGTACAAGTTCCAGGATGAGTTCGATCCTCAACTGAGGCACAACAAGCCCGGAATCCTGTCCATGGCAAATGCAGGGCCGAATACGAACGGGAGCCAGTTCTTCATCACTCACGTTCCGACGCCGTGGCTCGACGGAAAGCATTCCGTGTTCGGAGAAGTGGTCGCGGCGCAAGATCAGGATGTTGTCAATAGCATTGAGCAGAATGATGTCATCGAAACCATAGTAATCGAGGGCGATACGACCGAATTGTTCGCAAAAGCCAAGAAATTTCTCGACGCGTGGAACAAGGCTCTCGATAGCAAGTAAAGTGAGCAAACCCCTTTTCAGTGTGACATGGGAACCCACGTGCTTTGCACGTGGTCAGACACCATAGGCTATGCCATTTGATTCCCTGAGGTTTCTTTAGAAACCTGTTAAGCTACCCGTCACCCCGGCGAAAGCCGGGGTCCAATATTAAAGGCAAAGCCTGGATTCCGGCTTTCGCCGGAATGACGGTTGTCCGTGCCGTATGGGCCGCACGAGGCTGAATGCCGCGAAAGTGCACGCTGCGGGGGCCAACGGCAAAAACATATCTCTGCACTTGGATCTCTATTCCAGGTCAAGTACTGGCTGCGATAATGATTGACAGGGGGGCGTGTGGAGCGGTACGCTAACACGCGGGGATACTCCTTTATCCAGGCAATACGGTGTCAATCGTGCCTCCGTGGAGGCTGTTCTTGGATCACCCGGCCAGGTCTTCCATGGCACGCCATATCGAGCGCCGGGTCAGCGTTCAAAGATCGCGATAATCGAATGTGCATGTTGGCGGGAATCTGACTCCCGACATGCCCTCGGTCACGCGCGATCTTTGTGAGAAAGGAAGTGCACGCATGATGTCTCGCCTCAAATGCCTGTCGCTATTCAGAGCCACTGTTGTAGCGATCGTTTGCGCGATCCTGTCGATCGGGCAAATGGCGCTGGCACTGGAGATTTCCTTTCGCAGTTTCAGCGGCTCCGCGGCAATCGGCCCCCCTGCCGATGCATATGCCGCCAAATTGGCCGCCATTTCAGCGGTCACTCTGGGTGATGCCGGCCGCGTGAAGTTCGTGAAGATTTCCCCTACCCCGGCGATCCCCAAAGAATTCAAAGGCATTGTGGCTGCCGTTGCCGCGGGTGGACCGCTCGCGGGAGGAACGGGTTTCGACGCGGCTTATATCTCGGGATCGGAACTCAACCCCGCGTGGGGATTCATCTACAATTCGGGTGTGCCGTTCGGCCCGAATTTCGACGAGTTTCTCGGCTTCCTGTACGGTAAGTCCATCGACGACGGAACGGAGAGCGGTCTCGACCTGCTACAGCGAATCCTGGACAAAAGCGGCAAGAGCATCGTGGCCGTGCCCATTGTCGGCAGCTGCCAACAGGGGTCCGGGTACTTCATGCTGCCGATCGGTAATGTGGGATCGACCGCGGGCATCGGCCTGGCCGGATTGTGTCAGCAAACTTGGACATTCCGCTACCTCCCGCCTGCCCAATTTGTGCTCGATCGGGCTTGTGACAACCTGGTGGCAGGTGGCGTCATTCCAAAAAAGAACATCAAGTTTATTACCGCACTCGCCGGAGGCGGTTCTTTAGTCAAAGCCGTGGCCGACGGCCAGCTTCAGGCGTTCGAATTCGCGACTCCTTTGGATGATGTGTCCCAGCTTTTTGGACTTCCTGAGGGCAACCCCGGTACAGTGGGAGCTCGGTACGTCCACTTTCCCGGCTGGCACCAGCAGTTCCTGATCACCTACATGATCATAAACAAGAATGTTTGGAACAAGCTGAACCCGGCGCAACAGGCGCTGGTATTGAGTGTCGGCCGCGATCATGTCTTGTTTTCGTACGGGGAAAACCTCAGGCAGCAGGGAACCAAGCTAAGACAGATCCTGACAGCCAACGATGGAGATTCGAACCCTGACAATGATCTTGTGCTGGTCCAGTGGCCTGAGAAAGACCTCGCGCTGCTCAGAGACGCGACAATACAGTTCCTGAACGGTCGAGTCTCCGATGCAAAACTCAGCGAACAGGACCGGAAGGACTACGAAAAGATCCTCGAGTCGTTGAGAAAATATGTGAGCGGGAACTCCGGCTACTGGAAAGTGCGTGAAGTGCCCAACACGCTTCGTTTTCAGGGTTGGCGCGATCCTGAAGGCAAGCAAAGCTGGGAGCAACCGCTGAAGTAGGCCATATCTGCGATCGCAGTCCGGACGGCCGATGGTCGCAGTCTGTCGCGTGAGACCAGACAGCTATCAAAGGTGTGCCGGGAGCCATTCGATCCTCCAAATGTGAAGCGTTGAGGTTGTCCGAAATTGCGAGCCCGTTACATCGTATCCACTCGCAAATGTTCGAGAGCTACCTTACACTACCCTGCGGGATCGTGCGGCAAACCGTGTCATTGCGAGGAGTGTAGCGACGAAGCAATCTCCTCTAGTGAAGCGTGGTGGATTGCTTCGCTGCCCTCGCAATGACATTTCCTTAGTGACTTCTCACTCCGCGCAGTTGAACGGTCACGCCCGATACATGCGATATTGCGCCAACCTCAGCCGGGTCGCCGGAAAATGGGGCGATAACTGCACGCGTCCTGGCTCATGATGGCCGGCCCGACCCACTGGTTCCACTCGGCGTTGGACCCGTACCGGTGCGGGCTTCGCATCAGGCGAAACGATTCTTCCAAATCCCCCAAACTCTGAACTTCGTAGATCGTGAGGTAATGCACTGGCTCCCTGTCGGTGCTTGTGTATCTGCGGCACGCGACCCAGGTCGGAACGTCCGCCATAATCTTCGGCAGGTATTCTCCTTCGTACCAGGATCGGAATGAAGGCTCGGATTCGGGCTGGACTTCCACCGTTACCATAAAGAACGGCCGCCCCCCGAATGGTCCACCACTTGGAGTGCGCTCGTGGGCATACGTCTGCCGGTACGCCACACGGTCCACATCCTTCAAATACTCCGCTTTCCATCTCGCCCATTCCGAACGCTCGTCCTCCCGGCCCGGACGAGACAGTCCTGCAAGCGCGTGGTCGAGGACCGCTTCCGATGCAATCTCGTATATCGTGAGAAACCGCTTGGTGAACCACCTGAGGCTGCCGGCAACGCCATACTCCTCAAATCGGTGGGCGCACACCATTTCCGGGACCACTTCGAGCAATTTGGGTATGTAACGATGGTGGTAGAATTCATTGAACTCGGCTTCCTTTTCAGGCGCCACCTGCAAGCTCACGATCATGATCGGGTTTCCGGACATCGATGACTCCTCAGCCCTTTCTGGATCTCGCCACTGAACGGGCCATACGATCGAACTTGAAAATAGTGGTGAATTCGGTGTTCTTGCTGATCCACAGCTTCCTGCCGATGACAGAGTCGGTGATAGCCCCGCGATAGGCCAGCCCGTCCAGCAGTGTGCGGGGATCGTCGCACACCATGACGAAATCGGCTGACCAGGGCGTCATTTCTTCCACCCGAATGTGCCCGTCGTCGATAATGATACCGAATTGACCTCCTCGCGTTCTTACCGCGATGTTGCGCTTCCAACCAGCGATGTCCTTCTTTGCCCGCTCGTTGGCATCCATCTCCTCGATGATTGCCCTTATCTCACTGAACACCTGCTCGAACACAGCAATGTCCGCTTCCGCCGGGTGAGGCAATACCGGTTCCTGTGGCTTCTCCCAGTCGATTTCCGACTCAAGAAGGCCTTTCTTGACGATTTGGTCATCAGACAATTCCGAGGTCGGAACGCAAAATACATCGCTCATTTCGCCGATTCGTCGATCTCGAAAGATGAGCTTCACTTCGGTTCCTTGCGCGATCATTCCCGGGACAAGAATCCCCGTAGTGGTGTACAGGTTCACGCTCATGGCCGTATCCGCGCCTTCGAATATCACCCGGCCCCTGCCATATGGAGCCATGTGCTGAAACAGCGCTGTTGCGAAGTAAGTTATCGGCGGAGTGCTGTTCATGACCCCCACCTGCTCCACTTCGATCAGTTCCGTAGGCGCGAAGTTACAGTCAGGGCAATGCGTGAGAAAAGGAGGGACCCTCACGAGCCCGCATTTAGAGCATTTGCACCCCAGCAGCCTTCTTTCGTCCCTGAGAGCGAGAAAAAATTGCGAGAACTCACCCTTTGTTCTCCGATAGAACGTATACATTGCATCATTGGAAATCAGATATTGCCGGCCGTCAATGGTCACCGTGTGTGAACCCACGTCGGGAATGTACTCGGATGGGATGATTTTCGTTTCTGTCATGGCGGCATATTCCTCCTTTCACTCGTGCTCGAGAATCAGGCACGCGGTGAACTGCGCGATCGTGCTCCCGGTCCCGTGGACCAAGGCGGTGCTCAGGCTGCGGTCTATGAGTTCGTTCCGCGCGGACCATGCTGACATAATGTTGCTCGCGCCCACCGCATGCCCGCAATAGATCAGGCCTCCGCACGGGTTGACCAGATACTTTCCTCCAGAGGTCATCAGGCCGTCCTCGATGAGGGCATCAGCCCTGCCCAGGGGAACGAGCCCGAACTCTGCCATAGAGATCTCGAGCTGGTGGACAAACGCATCATGTAATTCGATGACTTGGATGCTCTTTGTCGGGTCTGAAATGCCCGCCATTTCATAGGCCTTGTGGGAAGCGTAGTAGTCCGACATGATGCGGGCGAGGTTCTTCTGGTTCGTGCCCACAAACGAATGTTCGTTCGACTCGCCCAAACCGGTGATCCAAATCACGGGTTTGCCGGTGTTTCGCGAAATGGCGAGAGCTGTCTCCTCCTCCGCGAAGATGAGTGCCGCGGCTCCTTCCGAATACACGCATATCTCCAACTCTCGGAACGGATAGACCACCATTCGCGAGTTCAACACTTCTTCGGGTGTTACCTGATCGAACTGCCGCTGAGCAATCGGGTTGGTCTTCACTTGCCGGCTGAGCTGAGCCGAAATCTGGGCCGTGATCTCCGGTTTCAGGTCTCCCGGATGCTCGTCCATGTAGGCCAGGACCACCTCGGCGTAGCTGTCCGAGGCTGACCAGCCGATAGGCTGTTCGAAGAAGCTGTCACCGGACCATCCGATGGACTTGATGACCTCGGGAGTGGCGGACATGGACGAGAAATCGAAGCAGTCGGTCGCCTTTTCCACCCCAAGGACCAAGGCCGTCTTGAAGCGTCCGGCAGCGAGATAGGCATGGGCCGCGGACATAGTATATGCGCCCGTGGCGCCCCCTGTGGATATGCGTATGCCGAACTTGTTCTGCATTCCGCATAATCCGTGGATGGCATGTTCAGGGATGGCCGCGCGTTCGAAAATGTCGTTATAAATGCCGTAAAACGCTGCATCCACGTCTTGTACGGCGATCCCCGCATCTTTGACCGCCTCACGCGTAGCCCATTGAGCCAAATCGTAGTACGTCTTCTCTCGCCATGTTCCTTTGAAAGGCGTCACGGCGGCCCCGATAATACCAACTCTCTTGGACATTGATGAGTTGACCTCCCCTTTGTTGGCGGCAGGTTCAGAAAGACAAGGGATTCTGCAATATCGCTATGAACGTTCAGTTGCGCATTATAGGGATTCGCGGGCAAGCGGGCAACGTCAATATAGTTGACTGAGAATCCTGTCAGTATCCTGCGGGGTCGCACGGTCAACCGTGTCATTGCTTGGAGTGCAACAGCGAAGCAATCTCCTATGGTCAAGTGTGGGAGATTGCTTCGCTACGCTCGCAATTACATCGTCGGCAGGATCTCTAATCCCGAGTGGGTGGCCCCGACGTTACACGTCGGGGTTGCGCAGCAACAAGAGGGTCGACTGTGTCTCCGGTGATATGTTTGAACACGATCCGTCGAACCCTCTTACGCCTTCGGCGCTCCGACGTATAACGTCGGAGCCACCCACTTCTTCTTTTACCCCGAAGCACGCACAGGACACACACGACAGGTAGGGGCGGACCCGCGTTCCGCCCTTCCTCAACAGCGTACAAGCCCCCAACAGGGCGCACGCGCGGGTGCGCCCCTACCCTCCGCGGTCTCTGCGTTGATCAACCCCTTTTCTTCTTGCGAAACACCCACACGCAACTGAATTCTTACACCCGTCGTGTCCATTCAGATACCCGGTGGGAAAGAAAAAATCCGCTTCTTATCGGTATGCCTCTTTGCGGTGCTTAACAGCGGTAATGACCACAAGGAGGTTGTCGTCGTCAATTTCGTAAAGGATTCGGTAGGGACCTTGGCGAACGCGATAGCCACCGCCATGAAGCTTCTTGACTCCTGACGGTCTCGGGTCGTAAGCGAGCTGGTTGATTCTGTTGCGGATTGGCTCCCGGAAGTCCTTGGAAATCGAACCGAGAGCTTTGAGCGCTTCCCGCCGGATGCTCAGCCTGTACACGGCCTAAGTCCATCCTAGGCGCTTCTGGGCTTCGTCCCACGAGATGAGTTCGTCTTTGCCCTCTTTGAGTCGCTTGAGAGCTTTCAGGTGATCGATGAGGTCTTCCCTGTCTTCCGGATCTTCGAGAGCTTCCCAGGATGCTCGGACTTCCGGGTCCGCGAGGATCTCGCGGGCTTCAGGATCAAGGTCATCGATCGAATCGAATGCTGGGGCCGTGGGCATTTCTCGGTCCTCCTGCACCAAAGGATAGCATTCCGAAAAGGGACATGCAAATGATACGTATTCCCCATGGAGGCACAGCGCAGCCTTCGGCCGCAACCAACAAGATTTATCCACAGATTACGCAGGCGGACACAGATATTTCTCTCGGCTCTTCTTTATCTGCGTAATCTGCGCCATCTGCGGACAGCTCTTCTGAAATCTTGGCGACAAGGCAAGAAGCCAAGGAATAGTAGTACAGAGACGAGGTAGGGGCGGACCCGCGTGTCCGCGCTTCCCGAACAGCGTACCGGCCTCGGACAGGGCGCACGGCCGAGGCTGTCTCAAAAGTCCTCGAAAGAGTGGGACCGTAGCACGATTACCCCCTCACCCTAACCCTCTCCCTGAGGGAGAGGGGATCGGAAATGGCTCCACAGGCTTCCCTCTCCCCATGGGAGAGGGCCGGGGTGAGGGTGACAAAGACCCA
>Ga0172370_10000165_pt1 | contig 94248 bp, 99 predicted proteins | sample LakKiv5m_FD_114538 | JGI IMG/M metagenome (GOLD analysis project Ga0172370, IMG submission 114538) | Freshwater microbial communities from Kabuno Bay, South-Kivu, Congo - kab_022012_11.5m | ecosystem: Environmental > Aquatic > Freshwater > Lake | place: Democratic Republic of the Congo...
AAATCATAAATTATAGGTATGCCTAAAGGAATTTCATAATGAGGAATATCTTTGTTAGAAATTTTTTCTAAATGCTTTGTTATTCCTCTTAAACTATTCCCATGAGCAACAATCATTACATTCTTTTTGTTTTTTAAATCAGTTAAAACAAATTTCTTAAAATAAGGTAATACTCTTTCTAAAGTATCTTTTAATGATTCGCCGTGTGGAGGTTTAATATCATAACTTCTTCTCCACAGTTCAACTTTTTCTAAACCATATTGTTTTCTCATCTCATCTTTATTTTGACCTTGTAAATCACCATAATGACGTTCATTAAAAGCAATTGTTTTGTAAATGGGCAATTCTTTAATGTTCATTTTGTGTTTAGTCATTTTTTCTAAATATGGATCATCAACATGATATACTATGTTTTCAAAATTAAATTGCTCTAATATGTGAAATAAAGTTTGATGTGCTCTTACTAATTCTGAAGTATAAATACTATCAAATCTGATTTTTGTTTTTTCTAATTTCTTTCCTGCAGAAATAGCTTGTTTAATTCCTAGTTTAGATAAAGGAACATCTACCCACCCAGTAAACTCATTTAATTTATTCCAAACAGATTCGCCATGTCTAATCAATACAAGTTTAACCATGCTATAATAATATTTAAGATATTTATATATCTTTTGGATCAATCGATTTTTTCTAGACCCCAAAGTATTTGGTTTCGGAATACAAATATGATTAGTGTTAATATAATTATACCTAACAAAGATGGAAAGCTAAAATATGCGACCTTACCTGTTGAATAAATCAAAGGCAGTAAAAACATTAATTCATCTGCAATCAGTCCAATGGCTATTGAAAATGGAATCAATAAAACATGATGTAGTTTTCGATCCATTATCAATACAACTAATACGATAAATAATCCATAATATATGTGATGCCAATGATCAAAAAATATGAAACTGTTTTCTGGCACAAACCAAAGCATGATACGAGTAAATATTATTGTTAATAATACAATTACAATAAACCAGTCTCGTCTTGCTAGTCCAATATATTTTTTGTAAAGTACATGATTCTTATTCTTAGCAATCATTTTAATCTTTCCCAACTTTCAATATTGCCTTTAACGACACAAAACAAAGGATTACATTCTATATGTTTTATACTTTTTAAAGCTTTGTGTTTTGTTGGTGCTCTTATTTTAAGTTTCTTTAATAGGTGCTGAAGTTCATATTCTAATTGTTTATTTGTAACTTTTAGTTTATTATCTAATTTTAATTTAGAATTGATTTTTCTTTTGTCAAACTTATAACCTCTATTTTCAGCTTCTTGTAAAACAAATGATAAGTAGTTATTTATTGCATTAATTGGTTTTGCACATTTTTTAAAACGAATTAGTTGCGAGTGATTTTTATAGCCTTTTGTTTTTCCAGATAAAACTGCTTTGGCTAATAATCCTTCACGCCAAAGAGCAATTAAACCAATAGAATCTAAATATTTAGGATGAATACTCCAAAGTCTCATTATTTCACTTTAGTTCTTTTCCTGATTCATCCATAATCTTTATGCAAGTAACAGGACAGGCATCTCTACATTCTTTACAATCTTCTAAATCTTTATCTTCAATATCTGCTTTAATTAGTTTTGATTTTGGACCTTGCATTGTCCAGTATTTAGGACATAAAGATGCACAAGCACCACAACCAATACAATCCTCTACAATATGAACAAATTTCTTCATAATATCCCTCTAATTTAATCTTAACGTATTATTGCACAATTTTCATCTACTTCTACAAATCTGTTTGTTTCTCCATTTAAATATGATTTACATTGATTTAAAGGATCATTATCTAATGCAATTCTAGGATTGTGTGCAATATCACAAGCCCAACCTTTAACATCAAATCCAAATTGATCAGATAAACAAGGGCCATTAGAATAACTAATTGTACCTTTATTTTCATTACATCTTGAAACACATTCTATATATGCTTTGTTTTGATCTTCTTTTAATTGTTGTGCAGCTGCATTGGTGTTGCCATCATAAGCCGGATTAAAATTATTTACATCTTTAGTATTCTGATCTTGGATTACATCTTGTTTTAAAGGCAAAGTAAGAGCCAATATAACTACAATTAATGCAAAAACCAATGTTAATATTCCCGCATACATTAGTTCTTTTTTTGTCGCAAACGCCATAAATATCCCTCTATCTGTTTATGGTATATGTTATAATTTCTTGATTCTTTTGAAAGAAATTATTAACTTTGCCATAAAAATCTCTCCTATAAAAATTATCTATAATAATTATTAACTACTTCATTTTCATCAATATCTTTTTCAATTATTTTTGCAATTGCTTCTAAAATATCATCTTGTGATACTTTATCTTTATTTTTTCTTATTGCAAATATTCCTGCTTCTTTACAAATTAATTTTATTTCTGCACCAGATGTACCATTTGTTTTATTAATTATTTCATCCAAATCTAATTTATTTGTTGGCATTTTGTTTAAATAAATATTAAATATTTCTTTTCTTTCTTTTTCATCAGGTAATCCAACTTCAATAACTCTATCAAATCTGCCAGGTCTTAAAATAGCGTTATCTAAAATATCTATTCTGTTAGTAGCCGCAATTAATTTTATATTTTCTGAATCTTTAAATCCATCCATTTCAACTAATAATTGTGTCATGGTTCTATTGACTTCTCTATCTGCACCAGTTGTATTTTCTAACCGATAACCTGCAACAGAATCTATTTCATCAATAAATATAATTGTTGGTGCTTTTTCTTTTGCAATTTTAAATAAATCTTTAACTACTTTTGCTCCTTCACCAATATATTTATGTACTAATTCAGAACCTGATAAAGAAATAAATGTTGATTTTGTTTTTGCTGCAATTGCTTTGGCAATTAATGTTTTACCTGTTCCTGGAGGGCCATAAAGCAAAACCCCTTTTGGTGATTCAATCCCAAATTTCTTAAATACTTCTGGTTTAGTCATAGGTAAAATTACAGTTTCTTCAATTTCTCTTATTACTTTTTTTAATCCGCCAATATCTTTCAAATCTTGTTTTGGTTTTTCTGTAATTTCAAATGCTGCAGCCCTATAATCTTTTTCTTGAGGTAAAATATCTAATAATGCTAAATTATTTTGTGCTAAAACAACTCTGTCCTCAATATTTAAACCAGAAATATATTGTTCAGGAATATTAATATAAAATATCATACCATTGTTGGTTTTGATTACTGCCTTTTGTTTTTCAGCAAATATTTCTGAAACAGATCCAACTATTGCAGGATTATTTTTAAATGCGTTCAAATGTTTTTCAAGTTTTTCTTTTTCCTGTACTAATGCATGATTAACTAAAATTAGATTTTGTGCATGTGATTTTGATATTAATAACTCTGTTTTTAATGTTTCATATAAATTATCAGAATCCAAGTTGTTGTATGCATTTAATTCATATTCGCTGTTTTCGTTGTAATTTTTTGAATCAGACATAATTATCCCTAATTTAAGTAATTATATATATAAAAGTAGTTAGGTTTTTATAGGTTTGTAGTATTTTTTATTATGCCTATTAAATCAAGAAGAATATTACCATTAACATTAATGTTAAGTTTAGGGTTAGGTTTGCATGGAGATATAAAACATAGCAAATCACTGCCAAAAAAAGAAAAGACCAGATTAGAACAATATTTTGTTTATACTCCTCCTGAGTTTTTGTCTGAATTTGAAAATTCATGTATTTCAGAGCCACTAAGATTAGATCCTGATAAAAAAGTAATATCTGAAAATTTAGATTTAATTATGAAAAGTTCATTATTTGAAAGAACGTTGTTAAAAGAAAAGTTATTCCGGCATCCTAGAGAGTTATATTTTATTATGGATGCATATATTGCTCAAAAATCAACTGAATTGGGCATAGATCCAAAATTGTCAAAAACTATTTTTTATTTACGAAATTTTGATTTGGTAAATCCTTTGGGAATATCTGATTATAATTCTGTAAGAAATTTATCTGGTTATACTTTAGAACAAGGAAATATTTCAGAAGATCCTTTTTTGAGTATCGATATTGGCTTGTCTGTTTTACAAAAAATAGTTGCACAACAAAAAAAATATGATCCTGTTTCTGTATTAACAAGATATATTTATGGCCAAGTTAAATCAAGTGCAGATTATACTACTAAATATAAGTTATCAAAAAAAGCATTAATTAGTTGTGACAAGAATTATGATTCCCTAATAAAAAGACTTGGAGTAAGAAGTCCAGGAAAACGATTTTTGAAAAATATTCATATGGTTTTGGATTTGAGTAAATACAAATTTTTGAATATGACTGAGTTTATTAGTCTTTCGCGAGAACAACAGATTATAGAAATAAATAAATTTGCTACATTTGTTGCGAAAGAGTTAAATGTTCCAGAAGAATATATTTTACGACTAATTAAAGTTGAATCAAATTATGATTATTTAATAAAAAATCTAAATACTAATGCATTAGGATTAATGCAAATCAGACCAATAACATTTACTGATTTAACACAACAGGCAAGAATGGATTTAATATTTGGAAGAACAATTGTGTTTTCAGAGTTATATAATCCCTATATCAATATTGTTTTGGGAATAACTTACTATAAATATTGTTATGATATTTTGGGTAGTTATGATGCAGCAAATAAAGCATATAATATTGGTTTAGAGGATTTCCTAAGAAATTATTCAACTAGCAGAAAATTACAGAAATCAAGTGATCGATATTCTTCTAAATTAAGTAGAAATTAAGGAACTGTTTTTAATGTTATCTTTTATCTTGTATATATGAATTCAGTATTTAAGCTATTAATTGCTTTGATTGTTGCTGGGCTATTATTGTATATTATATTCCAATTATTTGTTTTTCCAAAATCAGATCCATATTTAGACATCACTTCGACAATAACTAAAGCAATAACAGTTCCAGGTGATCCTGTTTGTTCAAAATTGAGTTTGAATAAAGAACAGTCATTAAATACAAATGCATTATTACAATCACCATCATTATCATCATTAAAATTATTTGTGTGGTTTAATACCACTACTGATAAATATACTATTTTTAAATCAAAAGAATATTCTGTATTTAATACAAAAGATAGTGCAAAAGATTTAGATTTTTGTAGTATCTGTTATCCAGGATTATTATTTTCATCTAATACAAATATGCAAGATTTATTAAATAACAAAAATATTTTTTGTGAGATTGTTTTTGGGACTAAATATTCTGAATTACAATATAATTTCAATTTATTAAATGATACTGAAAATCAAGGGGTAAAAAATATATCTATAACATCTATGCCAGAGGATTATTATTTTGCATTCTTTATTTTAAATAATGAAAATAAAGAAATAATAAATAATGAAAATTTGGCCTACTTAAATTTAAGCCCAAAAAAACAAATAGAGTATTCTAGATTTTTTTCAAATAAAGATGTTGGTTTAGAAAATAATGTTGAATTATCAAAATCAGGACTGAAAATAATTTTGCAAGCAATTTTACCAAATAATTTAGATCCATTTTCAAATATAATTTATCCTGCAAAGTTTTTTGTAAAAACATTAGAAGTTTTGCCAAATAATGAATATCAATCAAAAACATGTGTGCCAACTAAAACCGAAAAGCAATATATTGATATGGATGTGCAATTATGTGTATCGTACAATTATTGTGATGGTTGTATTATGGCTGATCAATGTGCTGATGCTTGGAATAAGTCAGGTATATTTGTAGAGCCAGTTTCTCCCAAATATGCTAAATCATATTCTGGTTTAGAAAATAGTTGTCCATAGTGATACTTATGTTAGAACAATTCTTTTCATGGATAATAAGTTTTACTTCTAGTTTAGGTTATTTTGGAATCATTCTTGCAATGGCTATTGAGAGTACAGTTATTCCATTACCATCTGAATTAATATTACTGCCTGCAGGTTATTTGGTGTATAAAGGGACAATGAATATTTACCTGTTAATTATTTGTGCAGTATTTGGTTCAATAATTGGGTCATTCTTTTCTTATTGGTTAGGAGAGAAATTAGGTCGACCTTTTGTTGAAAAACACAAAAGCAGGTTTTTTTTAAATGATGAAAAAATAAAAAAGATTGATTTATTTTTTGAAAGATTTGGTGCAAGCAGTATTTTCTTTGCACGACTTATTATTGGTGTAAGACATTTTATTTCTTTCTTTGCAGGATTTGCAAAAGAAAATAAAAAGAAATTTATTATTTATACTTTTATTGGTGCGGGTTTATGGAACACATTTTTAATTTGTTTGGGTTACTTTTTAGGTACACAAGAAGCAATAATAAAAACCTATTTATCTTATTTTACTGTTGTAATTATAGCAATAGTATGTTTAGTAATAATTATTTATCTTTTTAAACATTTAACAAAAAGAAAAAATAAAAAGAAGTAAATGAACTGCTAGGTGCAATTCATAAATTTACTGACTAATCTAATTTAATAGTATCTCCTAATTTAGGTGCAACAGTATCAATACCTGTATCCTTCTTTATATTTTTTGCAAATGAATCTACAACTTTTGTATCCCCATGTACACAAACTATCTTTTCAGGATTCCATTGATTTATACTTCTCATTAGGTCTTGTTTTCCAATGTGTGCAGAGAAATCGAATTTTTTTACTGGCATTTTAATATCTACCATTGTTCCTTCAATATCTACTTTTTTACTATGTAATAATGAATCTCCATTTGTACCTGGCATTTGGAACCCGGTCAAGAAAACACTTGATTTAACATCATTCTTTTTTCTTTGCAAATAATACATTATTGGTCCGCCTTCTAACATTCCTGCAGTAGTTATAATTATACTTTGTTTTTGTGTTGCTTTTTTTCTGTCGATTTTACTTGTTACAAAGTGAGCATTTTGCATAGCTGTCTTTAGTTTGTAAGAATCTTTGAAGAATCCAGGATATTTCATATATATCTGAGCAACTTTCTGGCCCATACCATCTAAATAAATTGGAACATCTTTGATATTTGCCTTATCTAATATTTCAATTAATTCTTGAGATCTACCTACTGCAAATGCAGGTAATAAAACCGAACCACCATTATCAATAGTATATTTTACATTTTCAATAAATTCTTTTTCTACATCTTTTCTTTTTGGATGATCTCTATCACCATAAGTACTTTCGATCATCAAATAATTTGGAGAATCAATATCTATATCTGCTCCTTGATGTAATGAGCTTTCTTCTAATTTGTAATCTCCTGTGTATATTAAAGATTTTTTTCCTAAATTTAATTTTGTTATTGCACTACCAATAATGTGTCCTGCATCATACATCTCAAATGAAATATCTTCTGCAATTTGTATTTTTTGTTTGTAATTTACAATATTCATTGCACCAAATACATCTTGAATGTTTTCTTTTGAGAATGGTAATGCAGTACCTTCATATCTTGCAATTTTTAAAGTATCTTCCCAAAGTATATCTGCAATATCTAAACTAGGTGCAGTTAAATATACTGTTGGCCTATATCTCTGAAATAACCATGGAATCATACCACAATGATCTAAATGTGAATGACTTAATATCATGTGTTTTATTATTGCGTTTTCATCTGGTCTTAATGGATATTGTGTTGTATCATTATCAATTTTCAGACCATAATCCAAAAGAATATCAGTATTATTGTAATTTAATTGAAATCCAGATCTGCCTACTTCGTGAGAGGCACCTAAACATTTAATTTTTATCATTATTTTCACCTTTGTTTTCTTGTTTTTCTGGAATATGTTGTTTTGTAAAACGAAGCAGAATATGTGCCAGAATCAGGGATATTACTGCTATTATCAATATAACTGTTAAGATAACAAGCCAAATATTCATACTATATAGACTTGGCTATGATTTATATTCTTATCTTATATTAGATTTGGAAAAATAGTTCTGAAAGACTTATCTTGTATTTTTTGCATTGTTTCTTTAGGGATTTCGAAGTCTTTGCAGTATTTATTGAATAGATCATTTATTTTTTCAGGATAATGTGGATTGCCATTAACATTTGCAGGGTAATCTGTTTCAAATAAAATTTGTTCTTTAGGCAAATCTTTTAAATTATCCATTAAGTTTTGGTCATATAGATATTTTGGGCCAATAGTTACATAGTAACCTAATTTAGCAACTTTATCGATATACTTTTTAGAATCTAAGAACCAGTGCATAATTATCTTTTTGTAACCAAATTTCTCAAGCAAAGCAACTGTTTGTTTAGTAGCAAATCTTGAATGTATTTCTATATATAAGTCATTTTTCTTTGCAATTTCCAAAAATGTGATTAGTGCCTTTTCTTGTACTTCTTTGTTGCTTTTCTCATCTTTGAAATCTAATCCAACTTCTCCTATAATTATTCTGTTTCCAAAACCACTCTTTTTTAGTTCTTCAATTTTCTTCTCAATAATGTTTATTTTTCCTAAATCTTTACTAGTTTTAAACTCAGTAGGGAATATACCCAATCCAGCAATCACATTATTGTATTGCTTCATCAATAATATGTTCTCTTCTGTAGTTCTCAAGCATGTTGAATTACTAACCAAATATTCTATATTGTGCTTTTTGGCGTTTTCTATAATAACTTTAACTTTATCTATATCCAAAGGAGAATACTCGTCAGCAATGTGTAGATGCATGTCGGTTAACATAAAAATCACAAATCTAAATTTAAAATTAATAAAATCAGAAAAGAAGAAATTATAAAGTGTTAGCAGAAGAAATAAGTACCGATCTGCACCAGTGCTTATCTCTCGCAATTGGCTTAACTTCTGGGTTCGGAAAGAGACCAGGTGTACCCCAATTGCAATGACCGTTAACGTATATAATTGGATAAGAAAGGTTTATAAAGCTACCTCTGTTAATCTAGCTCGTCATCTTCAAAATCTTCTGGATCTAAGCCAAATTCATCTGATTCATCAAATTCGTCTTCAGGAACCAATCTATTGCCTTCTATGCCTAGATTTAGTGCAAAAGGTTGTACAATTGTGTTTTTCTTAGTTTTATGTAAAAACAAGCTATTATCACATACAGAACATACAATAATTTTGCTTTTAGTATCAACAGTCAGGGTAATTTTGGTTTGGCAAACAGGACATTTTAATTTTTCTTGTTTTGTTGTTTTTGTAATATTTGTTATTTTTGTAGTCTTAGTTTTATTTTTCATATATAAATTTTAAAGAATCTATATAAAAAGCCTGTGTTTTTATTTTATTTATGCTTGAACCAATTAGAAGATTATTTAGACTAAAACCAAAAGTTGTTAAAAAGATACCTGGATTAAATATAAGATCTAAAAAAGCTATTTATGATAGTGAATTAATTAGACTTAAAGATGAAGCACCAACAAATAGAAGTGGTAGGAATATATTAAAAGATCACAAAATTGAATTGTCTGAATTGATTGGTAAAAGTGTTTTAGATGTAGGTAGTGGAGATTCTAGTTTAGTAGATTATTTGAAACAAAATGGTATTTCTGCAAAATCTTTGGATCCATCAAAAATAGTAAATAAAGTTGATTACCCTATTGCAGTTGAAGAATTAAATGTGAAAGATAAGTTTGATGTTATTTTTTGTCATTTTTCATTTTTATTTTACACAAAAGAATCATTAATGAGACGTATAGGTTTTTATAAGATGTTGAAAGCATTAAAAACAAATGGTTATATCAGTATAATCCCTACATTCCCATTTGATCCCAATATTCGTTTTAATGAAGAACAATTTTTTAGATTGCTTAGGAACTCTGGTTTTAATCCAGTTCCTGATGTTATTGGTGGCAGATTAAAAATATATAAAACATCTGCTTCTGATTTAAATAAATTGAAAAAGCTTTTTGGTTTACAAGAATTAAAGGATTAATCTTTTTTCCCAACTATTGTGAATTCTTTTATTGTACCTAATTTTGTTGTTCTGTTTATATTGCAGGTTATATCTCTGTTTGTTTTTATGTCAACTATATTCAAACCATTTAGCAAATACAAGTCTTGCATATAATTGTAAATCTCAAAAATAGTAGTACCTATAACCCCGCCAGCAATCACAATAGCTAGTACACCAGTTTTCTTTAGGTGCTTTGTACTATCATTAACAAAAGTTTCTAATTGTTTGAAATATTCTCTAGCGCTATATTCTTCATTTTTGTATTGTTCTTCTTTAATTCTTTCTAATTCTTTTTTGAAATGCTTTTCGAATACCCATTCATCTTTATCATTTAAACTATGTTTGCTATGCCCTAAGTGTTCTTGTAATATTGTTTCTTTACCCAATATTGCTAATTCAATTCCAAATCTTTTTGTATATTCTGTTTTGTTTAAGTATGGTGGAGAACAAATAATATAATCAAATAATTGTTCATGAGTTTTGTAGAATGTTAAGCAACTTTCGTTTAATATCTCAGGTTCATATTTGCAAGGATATTTACTTGTAAACTTTTTATATTCTTTCAAAAATAAATTATATCGTTTTTGGAATTTATGAATAACATCCATTTGTTCTACTTTGCGCAAGCGCAAATCCTGTCCTTGTTTTCTTGCTCTGCTTACTACTTCAATTGTTGCAAGCAAAACAATATAGAAAAAATGTTTTTCCTGTTCTTTGATGTTATCAATATTTTGTTTTATCTGCAAAATATTTTGTAAGTTCTCACTGTAGAAGTATTTTTTTATCCATTCATTTTCTTTTGGTATTTTAATTGGTTCATTGTTTTGCATTTGCAAAACCATTGGTAATAATTTTTCAATTGTATTTACATTGAAGTTCAAACATTTTGCTTTTGAAACTAAATACATCAAGTAAGATATATCTGTTCCAAATGCTTGATAGCCAAATTCTTTAGCTACAAGAAGTGATGTGCCAGTGCCACAAAAAGGATCATACAAAACAGGATTTGAACTTTTAATAGGATTCTTAAGAATTATTTCGCGTACAAGCCCACGAGAGTAAGCTTCAGTAAAATAAAACCAATTGTAAACAGGAAAGTTATTATTTCCTCTAAATGTACTCCACAACTCTTTTTTACGCATAATTCTCACACAAATTTAAAATCAATTGCTACTTGACAGATTTTAGGATTGTAATCCCTGACTTCTCTTTTGAAAATAACTTTCAATTTCTTTTTCTTCTTTTTTGCGAATCTGCCCAGTTCGCTTAACAGCTCAGTATAAGGATCTTCTTTAGGAACGAATTTGTAAAGAGTAATTTGTCCTGCAGGTTTCTTTTTGATTGCTGTATATGCAGCTTCCAAAAACAAATTAGCTGTTTTTGGTAAAGGCATTATAATGTAATCACATTCATTTTTTATCTTTGGTGCATATTTTAATACATCTGAGCAAACAGCTTTTACATTATCAATTTTGTTCAAAGCAATATTTTCTTTAGCATTTCGATGAGCGGCTCTGTTCAATTCAATAGAATATATTTTACAAGTAGGATTTCTTTTGCCAATAACAATTGAGAATGGAGCAACTCCTGCAAAGAATACTCCTACAGTTGAATTTGATTTAACAAATTCAGAACATCTTTCTCTTTCGTAAGACAAACGAGTAGAGAAAAACATTTTTCCTAATTCAATATTAAATATGCAATTAGATTCTTTAACAAATGTTTTAAGAGTTTTTTTGCCAGCCAAATATTTAACATCTTCTAATCTATACTTACCATGATGTTCAGATGCTTTCTTAACAACTGTTTTAATTGCACTGTTACTTTGTAATAATGCTTTTGCAATTTGTTTTTCTTTAGGTTGCATTTCATCTGTAACTTTAATTATTGCAATATCTCCAACAGTATCATAGGATGCCATGTAATCTTTGATATGAAAATCATTTACTAATATATCTCTAAAAGATTTTGTTGTTTCATAGTTTTCAGATTTCTTTGAAACTATTGAATATTTTTTTAGTTTTGTAGATTTCAAATCTTTAGAGATAACAGGAAAGTAAACATATTTTGAGTCATTTTGAGTCTTTACTCCTTTGTTGTAAAGATTCTGCTCAATTAATGTTCTTCTAACTATATCTGCATCCAATTTTGGCACTTTAATAAAATAATTCATAATAAGATATGAAAAGCTTTATTAATAAATATATTCTTTTATATATTATGCCTAACGAACACCCCAAATTATTTTTAAAGCAGAAAGAAGAATAATGGCAAAAGTAGCATTAAGAGTGCCTCCTAAATATGAAGAAATGAAAAGAATTCTAGGAATAGATTAATTAAACTTTACATTGTAATCTTATTATGATTCCAATTATATTATCAATTTCAAACTTTCTTTATGCTTATTTTGGCAAAACAATAACTGAGGATGCAGGATATAATCTAGTTAATACTTCGGTGTATGTTGTTTTGGCCTTAGCTTTATTCTTTTTTGTTGTTGTTCCTTTAGTTAAAAAATGGTATGGCAAACTAGACACAAAATTCTTTTTGTATTTAGGGTTATTAACATTTATAGGTGCAATGCTAAGGGTTGCAGAAGAATCATATTCAACAATACATTGGTTTACAAGATCAACAAATCCTTTACAATTAGGCTTTTGGTTTATTACTCCAGGAGTATATTTCTTGCTTTTAGCTTTTGCTTTGTTATCATTAGCATTTACATTTTATATTTCTAAAAAATATTTGTTAGATCAAAAGAGATTATTGTTTGCAATAACAATTCCTATTGCATTAGTATTATTTATTTTATTTTTAATTAAAATGACTTTTGTTTTGGATTTCTTTTTAATTGTAATTTCGATTTTAACAATTACATTTGCAATATATGGTTTTGCATATTTAATAAAACACAAATTAACGCCTACGGAAACATTTGCTATCGGCGCACAATTAACTGATGGTGTTGCTACATTTTCTGCATTAACATTTTATCCTTATTTCAGAGAGCAACATGTTTTAAGTAATTATTTTATATTGCAGTTTGGCACTTGGATCTTTCCTTTAATTAAGTTATTGTTAGTTATAGCAGTAATAATTGTTTTGCGATACGCAAACATTGATGAGAACAAAAAGAATTATATTCTACTTTTCATAACTCTTTTTGGATTTGCAACAGGATTAAGAGATATGTTTAGCATTGCCTGTCATTTGATTTAATTAAATCCGTTGTATTTTTCACAATATTTTATAATTAGGTTCATTATTTCTATATTTAATTTAATTCTTTTTTCTAATTTCTGTTTTCCTGGAGTTTCTGTACACATCGAAAATGGTGTATTGTGCAAAAACATATAATCTTCAAATGATCCATCATGTTCGTTGATAATTAATCCATGATCTGATTTATCTTTGTATATTTTGTTATCTAAATCTAAAGGAATATGTTTTTTTGCTAGTTTTAGGATTTGGTTGTAAATGAGTTCTTTGTGGGTCTCAAATAAATAGATATAAAATTGTTTTTTATCTAAATCTTCATGTAATGCATGAAAGAAAACTATATTTTGTTTTTTAATATAGTCAATTAGTATTTTATTTTCATTTTTTGGTCTAGAAACACAAAAGTGTCTATTTAAGTCAAGATCTTTGGAGTTTCGTCTTATATTATTTGTATATCCGTAAGGATTAATTAATGGAAAAATTATTATTTTAATTTTTTTTAATTTCTTTGCATTAAATATTTTTAAAAATTCTAAAATAGATAATTGTCCTGCAATTTCATTCCCATGAATTCCTGCCGAAAAACAAATTGATTTTTTTGCTTTTGGATTTATTTCTATAGCAAATAAAGGATATTCTTTACTTTTGCCTACTTTAGATAGAAGTTTTAGAGTATATTTATTATTTTTACAAATATTCTTAATTTCTTTCAAAAACTCTAATGCTATATCTTTTTTCATCATTAATAATAAAAAGAGGTAATATATAAAATTATTTATGATTTCAAATACAGGGCAAATTAGTTCAAAAGAAAGAGTTGAACAAAGCAAGAAAAACTTTTATGAGAGTATTCTGCCTGAAATATTAGCTAAGCAACCAAAATCTAAAAAAAGCATTTTGGCAAATACTAATAATGTTGTTGTGATGCCTAATGAACAAGGACTGAAGTTTGGGCCAGTATTTGGAAGTTTTGATCCTAGTACTAGCTATGGTAAATCCTATAGAGAAATAGTTGAAAACTTAGCATTAAGTGTAAATCCATACAAAATAACTATTGAGAAACCTAATGCAAAAGTAAAAGATTTACAAGATTTGTCTTTGGCGCAAAATAAAGTTGAATTAGATGTTTCTTTTGAAAAGAAATTAGATTATAATTTCAATCCTGATTCTATTATACAACCTATTGGTTTGAAAGCAAAAATAAAAGAAATAGATTACTTAAGTAATCCCAAAATACCTTGGCAAGTAGATCATGTTTTGCAAGACAAACAAAAAGCTGTTGAAAGTATTCATACATTAGAAGAATATGGATTTGATAATTATTATTTAACTAAAGTTTTCAGTGCGGGGAATTTAGGTTTAGATAAAAGATTAGTTACAACTAGACAAAGTATTACTGCAATTGATGATACTATTGCAAAACAGATATTGCAGGGAATAAGAGAATATGAAAATATAGATGCATATTATGTTTTTGAAAATGAATTTTTACACAATAGATTTGTAATTGTTTTGGCAAAAGGTAATTGGGAATATGAGCAGTTTGAATTATGGCCCGAAGGCTCACAATGGCACGGATTTGGATTTAATCATGAGTCTGAGGGATTTTATGGTCGAAAGGGCTACGCCGAAAGCCAAGCAGGAGGCTATTATGCTGCACGATTACCTGTAATAGAGTATTTACAAAAAATGAAAAAACAAGGAAGAGCATTAGTAATACGAGAGATCTATGATGATTATAGTGTTCCTGTAGGAGTGTGGCAGGTTCGGGAGAATGTTAGGTCAGCAATGCTAAAATATCCAAAGACTTTTAATTCAAAAGATGAATTAATGGTATATTTAAAATCTCATTTGAAATATGATACTGGTAAGTATATTTCCCAATCAAATCTTTTTAAACAATCAAGATTAAATGATTTTTTCTAATCCGTAAAATATATAAATCTTAAATACATTATTTTATTGTAATATATTGTTTGAGTGATAATTATGATGAATAAAAAAGATACATTGAAAATTGTTTTAAGTTTAGTTAATAAATATGCTTCTGAGAAAAAAGGCTCACTTTTTATAATTACAAAAAATGATTTATCAAAAAGCTATGATTTGTTGTATCCTGATTTGTTTTCAGACAAAAACATAAACATCAAAGACAAAGAAACACAAATTGTTATTGATGCATTAGCTGATTTAGATGGTGCCTTTGTTATTTCAGAAACAGGTAAAGTAATTACATATGGTGCTAAACTAAAAAAGACAAAAGTCTTTTTGGGACATGGCACAAGACATAGTGCAGCATTGGGAATTACACAGATAAAGGAAGTTATGAGTGTTTTGTCAAGTGAAGAAGATGGCATGGTAAGAATCTTCAAAAACAATAGAATTATTGCTGAAATAAATCCTAAAACAGGCGAAAATCAGAAGTTCATTGAAAAATTGGCAAGTCTATTTTCAAAAGCAGAAATCCAAGTTGCAACTTCTGGAGGAGTAGCATCTTTATTAATGGGATTAAATCCATTGTTGGCAGGCGCTATTTTCACGGGCTCATGGATTGTTACTAAATTTGGTTTGGCAAGTGTTAGTGAATTCACAAAAACAGGTAAGATTATTGTTAAAAAACAGGCTCCTGAGAAAGAAATAAAATCAAATAAAGCCAAGAAGAAATAATGTGCTCGGGTATTATTTAAGCACATCATTTGTTAATGTGAATATTTTTGTTTGTTTGAATATCCATACATAGTATTGCACAGTAATTTTATTTGAGTTTCCACTTTTAGTAACACTTAATGTATTTTTTGATGTATTAGATGACACTTTAGTTTGTGCAATCAATGTATCTCTTTTGTATACTGATAAATATTGTCCATTAGTCACAATTAATCTATCGTTATTTGTATTGGTTGCAACACTAATTTTTGTTGTTCCACTAAATGGATCTATTGTTAATGATGTGTTATTTTCATAATTTACTAAAATTGTTGCATTGCTATTTATACTAAATGATTTTATTTTATTTGGATCAATTACAATAGGTACATCATCGGCCGCATTTAGAGGATTAGTTTTATTAATTATTTCTTGCCCATCAGAAACTGAGCCATTGTCAGTATCTTTAATTAATGGATTAGTTTTGTAAGTAAAAATTTCTTGATAATCACTTAATCCATCACTGTCAGTATCGGCTAGATTTTGGTTTGTACCATATTGTGTTTCTTGTGAATTTGTTAATCCGTCTAAATCTAAATCTCTATCATCAGACAAATCGCAACCGTCTGGTAATCCATCTTTATCTAAATCTAAATTATCATTAAAACCAGGACATTTATCGTATATATCTAATATTCCATCATTATCTGAATCTGGCTTGTCTAATGTTTTTGTATCACAATCATCATCTATGTTATTATTTATTATTTCTATCATTCCTGGATTGATTAAAGGGTTAGTATCATCACAATCTAAGTTTTCAAAATAGTTATCATAATCTCTATCTTTTTGTGGTTCGGCAATAATAGTTATAGGATAGTTTTCATATTTCATAACTTTCCCTTGATCTTCTGCAATAATTAATGTTGTTGAGTTGTTTGGAAAATTAGGTAAAAGTGTTACTCCGTCTATGTTTTTATTGGGTATTGATGTTTCTTTAATTAACAGATTGTTTAAATTAATTTCTCTTAAAATATTTGTACTATCATATAAAATAAATAATGTTTGTGTTTCAGTATTAAAAAATAAATCTGAAATATCTGTTCTTTCTGTTGGTTTAAAAGAATCAATTAAATTTGCAGTATTATTTGTGAAATCAATATTTAAAACATATATTTTGCCATCTTCTTGTATTCCAAAATAAAACAAACCATTGTGTATTGTAGTATATTTATGATACCATTCAGGAACATATGCTATTCCTTGAATTCCTTGTCCAGAATCATTTGTTGTTGGGATTATTCCTGTTAAAGATACTTTAATAGTTTCATTTGTTGTAGGGTTAAATTTAGTTATGGCATAAGGATATTCTGTAGCAATATATATATATTCAGAACCATCCGTTGTTATCCCTTCTAAATCTCCAGATATATTCCATGTTTTTATATTCTCTCCATTAATGTTCATTTGTGCTAAAGTACCCTTATCACTAACCAAAAATAAATTATTGTAATATTTGCTAAATATTATTCCAGATGATTCAAACCCAATAGGTAAATTTTGTTGTATTGATGTTTCTAATCCTAATGGCCAGATATCATTTTCATCAGGGATTCCATCATTATCAGAATCAATTGGTTTAATTATAGGGCAATTTATTGGATAATTATATTTTACTATTTTTGCAGGGGTGTCTTCTGCAATTAAAATTGTAGCATTTGTGTTTGGGCAGATGTTTATTAAACAAATACCTTCTTGTTCTGTACCTGGAACATCATATTCTGTAACTAATGTATTGTCCAATTTAATTTCTCTTAGTTTATTTGTACTATCATAAAGAACATACAATGTGTTAGTATCTTTGTTAAAAAATAAATCTGAAATATCCCCTCTGCTAGGTACAGGGGTAAAATTATCTACTAAATTTGCGGTTGAGTTTGTAAAATCAGCATTTAAAATATAAATTGGGCCATTTTCTTGTATTCCCAAATAAAATAATCCATTGTTAATATTTGTATATGGGTGGTAACCTTTAGGTACGTATGTTAACCCTTCAATACCTTGATTTGTTGCAATAGTTGCAGGTACTATTCCTGTTAATGAAATTGTTTTTATTTTTTGTCCAGTAGATGGATCAAATTGTATTAATTGATAAGGATATTCTACTATAAGGTACACATATTTTGAGTTATCGTCCATAATAGTTATTCCTTCTAAATCCCCGCCAATAGTCCAGTTAGTTACATTTGTACCGTCCAAATTCATTTTGCTTACTATGCCTGAATCGCTTATTGTAAATAATGCGTTGTAGTATGTTGACCAAATAATTCCCGAAGGTTCATATCCCGCAGGAAGATTTTGTTGTATTTCTGTTCCTGTAGTATTAGGCCAAGGATTTGCAAATGCAAATGAAACAATAAATAAGAAGCAAATTAAAATAAAAATAAATTTTTTCATGAATAGTCCTCCAAATAATATAAAAATGATAGTTATATTTATAAATATTATGTAATTTATCTAATATACAAAATCATACTGTTTGGGGGTGCTTATATGTCATCAAAATCAAAAAATTCAAAATTGACTGCATTTTTTAAGAAATTAGTTAAACCTGCACCGCAACCTAAGAAAAAAGAGGCTGTTAAAATGATTATTAAAAAGAAGGTATCAAAACCAGTAAAGAAACCAGTTCAAAAGAAAATAATTGTAAAGAAAATAAAGAAATCAACAACAAAACCTGTGAAGAGAATATTAAAACCAGTAAAGAAACCAGTTCAAAAGAAATTAGTATTAAAACCAGTAAAGAAACCAGTTGCAAAAAAAGTAATTGCAAAACCAATAAAACATGTAAAGCCAGAAAGAAATGTATTTACTAAGCCTAAGGCTTTGAAATATGAATTGCAAAAAGAAACTAAACAAAGAAAACAAGTAGCAATTGTCAATAAAGCACTAACAAAAGAAAAGCCAGGTCATAAAGTTTTGCCGAAAGCTCATGAAATAAAAGTAGTTAAAGAAAAATTAGTTAAAAAAGTAGAAAAACCAATCAAAGTAGAAAAGAAAGTTATTGTACACAAAGAACCAAAGAAGGATCCAAAGCAAATTGAAAAGGAAAAAGAGATGAAGAGATTGGAAGAAGAAAAGTACTTGGAAAAATTAAAGGAAAAGCGTAAGAAAGAACCTACTGATTTTGAAAGATACGCTATAACTGATTCAGAATATATTGATTATGATGATTATGATGTTGAAGAAGATGAAAGTTAATCATCTCTCTTTTTATTTCTTTTTATATTATTTCTAATTATGCATGAACCAATAAAAAGACAGATAAGAACACCTGAAGAAATACATAAACAAAGATTAGAAAAGAAACTAATTAGAAAAGGAATTCCTGAACAACAAAGAGAAGGAATTATCAAAATATTGCGAATTCGCAAAGGTTTGTTAAGTGAAGAAGAATTAGAGGGCGTTAAGTCTCAGGTTATTTCCGATGATAATCCATTTATGGAGTTACATTTAACAGATATTAATTATTTAAAAAGTATATTATCTGGTAATTGGAGAACAAGATTTAATGGATTAAATTCAAATAGTTTGTCTGATTTAAATGAATTATTCTTGCCACATCATGATGAAGGAATGAGTGGCGCTACACGGGTATATAACCAAAGTCTTCATTTCTATTTTGATCATGCGGATATACGTTTTAAAACAAAATTTGATTATATAAAATATTTTTTTGATAATGCATCAAAAAAAGGATTAGTTAGATACAAAAATAAAGAATATTCTTATATGGATTTATTATCCTCTAAAATTTCAGACAGTATATTTACTAATGATTTTCTTCAGTTTAGAAATATGTACTCTGATGAATTATCATACATTTTGAAATATTTGAGACAATACAAATTAGGGAAAGTTGAATTTTTACAAAATCAAGAAGTTTTAGATAAATTACATGAATATCTTGCAAGATTATTTGCACGATCTCAATATTATACTTTTGATACTAATACAAATAAAGTAGGTTCTGCAATGCATATTGGTTTGATTCTGGAAAGGACTGCTACAAATAAAAATTTGTTGGGATATTTTTGTCCTAATGAAAAGAATTTACCCGAATTATTGCATATAATGTTCTCTTTTGCAAAATCAATAGATGATATTGTCCCTGTTTATGGTAATCAAGGTAAATTACTTTGGCCTAAATAAATTATTGGTTTAACCAATTACCTTTGTAAACATCATCATGATGTTCATAAGTCCAAATTTCTACTTTCTTTTCACAATGAATTATTTTAAAAATTAGAACAAAATTTCTTTTTATATGTGCTCTGTTAAATCCTTGTAATGGGCTATGCATGAATTTGTATTCATGATTTGGGTTTTCTCTTATTTCATTAATTTTATCATTAATAATTTGTAAAGTATCCTTTTCTTTCTTTGACATTTTTTGAAATATTTTATCAGCATATGGCTTGATATATAAATCATACATTTAAATCACAAACCATATCTTTTTCCAAAGTTGTTTACTTTTAGACTCTTTTCTTTAGATATTTTATCCATTTTAGTTATAAATTCAGGTTTAAGTTCTGGTTCTAATAATTTATTCTTATATTCTTCTGCCATTGCGCTAATTGCTTCAGATTTGTCTTTTAAACCATATTTCGCTTTTATTACATTTAAAACCATATTTACATCATCAGATATTGTAATTATTGCTTGTACCATAAACTCACCTATTAATACCATATTAATTCTATATTAATATTATATTAACATTAAGTTTATAAATACTTGTTTTTATAATCTCGAAAGCATTTTAGAAAACTCTTCTTCATCCATTGTGAGCTTGTTTGTTATTACTAACGCGCTTGGATAATCATATTTTGTTTTGTGTTTAGACAAATCCCGTAGATTTGTTAGGGCGATATGTTCTTTGTGTGAACTCGCACCAGAAACAACATATACTTTCCAATTCTTTGTTTCTATGTCTTTCTCATTAGCTATTTCCTGCAAACGCATAGCCGCTTCATATGGTTGCATGAAGTATTTTGAATTCTTGTCAATCTTAATATCTAACAAACAAATAGTATGCAAACCATTTTGCATATTTTGCAAAATATAATCAAAGAAACTGCTTGGAGAATAATTTTCAACAGGTTTAACAATTGATATTGTTCTGCCAAACCTGTATTCTTCCAAACCAGTTAACATAGGAATAACTGAAAAGATGCTTATTCCAGGAATCATTTTCAATTTCACTTTGGCTTTTCTAGCATCATTAATTATAGAACTATGAGTTGTTGCGCTAGTAATATTTCCAAACACACAGAAAGCAATATCTTTAGTTTTTGCTTCTTTTATAATTTCAGAAAAGCCTTGTTCAGATTCATTTCTGTAAATTCTATGAAATTTAAATTTCATTTTCTTTTCATAAATATCTAAATCATTGTCTGTATAGTTACTCGTATAATTCTCAATATAAATTTTATCACTATTTTCTAAAGCTCGTAATGCTTCAGCAGTTATTTGTTCTTTATTTAATCCCAATCCAATAAAATATAACATAATATCACTTACCTTTTCCAGATAAATACAAATTGACCAGAAACATATAAAATACAATCTATTGGCATTAATCCTAATGTACTAGGGTTATCTCCATCAACTGCTCCGTTATTCAAATCAATTTTATATATTAGATTCTTGCCTAAAACAACTATAATATTGTCTCTTAGTGCAATTCTTTTTATTACATCTTGAGAATCTTCTAAAACATGGAATTGTAATCTTCTATCTTTCAGAAAAACAAACTCATCTCTTATTTTAGCAGTTTGTGAAACATCATAATCTTCAGGTAAAATTATTTTTTGCTCTATTTCAACTAATTCATGTTTTAATTCATTTGAATTTAACATTTCTTCTTTTTTGTGCAAATGAAATAACATATTATGCCAAGCTTTTTTTCTATCAATTCTTCCTATACGAGATGTTTTCTTCAAAAAAGTAGTATCAACTTTTTTAGAATTTGTTTTATCTAAATCATCGCGCATTCGCAGATCTTCATATAATTCTTTAACTAGTCCTTTAGGACTATTTCTTTCACTAATCCGTTCAGGGTGCACTTTGATTATTTCTGCAAGCATGTGTTCAACTTTAATTGCTCTTTGAGTATCTTTTTGTGCTAATTCTTTTAGTTCTGAAATAATTATATCTAAATCTTTTTTGGGTATTTGCATATTCTCACTTTATTGGTAACTTTTGAATCTAAGTTTTAATGTATTGTATAAATATTGATTGTATTCTAAAACATATTTATTGTATGTTTGCCAATCTTTTGCATTTGCACTATCATTTATATATTGATATATAGGGTCCATTTTTGTTTCATTATCTTTTAATTCTTTTGCATTATTTGGGCCATAATATGCTTCTGTATATTGTTTACCCTCAGACAATTTAATAAATTCCAATTTATTTGTTATTTCTTTTTCGCCTATATAATAAGGGTGCGTTGTTTCAATAAAACACATTTTTTTATTATCATAACTATAATTTGAATTATTACAAGGCACAGCTAAAACTGCGTGGGTTAATGTGCTATTAGTATAATCTACAACTCCTGTTGCAATATATGTTTCATAACCTAAATTTTTTAATATTTGTGCTAAAATAACAACTTTGTCTAAACAAACCCCTCGCATATCAAATAATGCTTCATACGGGTATACATTTCTTTTTTCCCAATTGTAATTATAAGGTATTTCTTGAACAAATCTAGTTGCAATCTCAAATATTTCAGAATCAGTAAATCCATAATTCTTTAACGCATTAAAATCTTCAGTTATTCTATCTAAAACAGCATTGTTTAAAGGATCTAACAAATATCTTTTATAGTATTTTCCATTATCATATTTATAACAATATTGATATTTCAAATCTTTTGAATATAAATATAAATCATCATATACTGGTAGAACATAAACAAAATGATATTCTTTGTAATCAAAATAAAATGTAGAATATCTTGTTTTAGAATAATTTATTTTAGGATTTTTAATGTCCACTTTACAATCATCTAATGTGTATGGTTGTCCAACGGTATCATCAAATGCAAATGTATAATTTTGTGCTTTTTTATAAAATTGCCAAAAATTGTTTACGTCTAATAATTTTCTTTTAACAAATTGTAAATTTGTTCTAGTATTATCATATACTTCAAAAGCATTTGTTTTCTTATCTTTACTTGTTGTAATCTTAGATGGGGCATTTAAAGTGTTAAAATAAATACAATTCGTTTGATTGACTTCGGTAGTTAAGCAAGTTTTTTTTAATTTATCCTCTTTGATTGAATTACAATAATCATAATTTAGTAAGATTGATGAGTTGCAGAATAATTTATTATCTCCAGAGAATGATGAACACAAATTACTAGTGTAAGGATTTGCATTTGTATTTTTCAAATAACAAACAAAACAATCTTTTGGATTAATCGAATTTATGCATTCATTAGGTTCTTTTTTATTTATTGCTAAATCAGTTTGACATTTGCTTAACAATAATTTTGTATCCTCATTTTTTAGATCACTAAAATTATTTGCAATTAAATAACAACAATTTATGTTATTTAGTTTTTGAGATAAATTTTTTATACATTCTAATTTATCATTAATATTTGTGTTTAAGCAATTATTTATTGTAGAATTTGCCTTTAGGGCATTATTACAACTTAATGTTTTTGCATCAAAATCAATTTTCAGTAAATTATTGTCTCTAGATTCAACACATTTTGAATCTGTTCTGTATTGACAATTATAATTATTATCTAAATATGCTGTTTGGCACGGATCATTGTTATCGCAAGATGCTAATTTATTAGTATAATTATCAATTACTTTATCACTTTCTGTTTTATAATTTGAGTCGTAACTGTAATTATTAGAATAAGAATAATCTGTAAATATACACCCTGACAAGTAAATTAATACTGTTAATATGCTGAAAATCAAAAAATATTTTGTTATACCATAATTTTGTGTCATATAAATCACTTTAGTTTATTATAATATTTGCTCATTAATAAAGTATCTTCTTCTATATTTGGAGATTCACATACCAATGTACCCTTGACTTTATATTCTTTTAATACCTCTAAAAGATCTTTCCATTTAATATCTGATTCTTTTAATATTAAATGATTTCTTTCTCCTTTTGCAGTGTAATTTATTCCAGACATGTGAATATGCATATTATCCAATGCATTTCTACCTAATCTTTTTTCAATTAGGTTTAACATATTTCGCCATTCTTCTTTAGTGTTATTGATTCCATTATAGCGTGCATGTAAATGTGCAAAATCTATGCATGGCAAAACCATTTCTAAATCCTCAGATAGTTTGATACATTCTTCTAGATCTCCAAATTGAGTTGCTTTGCCGGTTGTTTCTGGCCTTATCCATAGTTCAATATCTTTGTCTTTAATTATTTTTATTGTTTCTTTTAAATATTTTTTAGCAGTTGTGTAAACTGTTACTGGATTTTGATTTTGATAAAATCCTGGATGAAATGTAATTGAATATCCATTAACACTTGCGCAGGCTTCTGCTCCTTGTACTAATCTTGATACTGATGCGTGTATTTTTGATTTTTCTAAACTTGCAAAATTAATGTAATAGGATGCGTGTGCAGTAAATATTAAATCTTTTTTTTCTTTTATTACTTTATCAGTATATTCTTTTTCTTTGTATTTTAACCATGTGCTTTGAACAAATTCCATTTCTAGACCATCTAGTTTTAATTGTTTTATTGCATCTATGGCGCCAAAGAAGTTACCTTTTGTTATACTTGGAAAACCAGCAGTTAGAAAATTTAGTTTATTTAGCTTTTGCATAAATATACATTCAACTCCATTTGCTATAATATTTATTAAAATAATTTGTATATTGATTTGCTATATTTTTATTATTTATTATTATAATAGATTCATTATTATTAATGTTTCCATTGTTACTTGGATTCATTGATCCAGTAATAACAATAGAATTATCAAAAACACAGAATTTGTTGTGCATAAAACTAGGGTTTTGATCCCAGATAACATTTACGCCTTTATCTTTGAGCAATGTATATTCTGAATATTGCGAATTTTGACTTTTTTCTAAAATTAATTTTGTATCTAAACCTTTATTTTTTGCATTAATTAATTCTTGTCCTAATTTATCAAAGGTAAATGAGAAAAACATACATTTGATACTTTCTTTTGAATTTTTACTCGCTTCAATATATTTGTTCATACAATTACTTGGCGAGAAGCAAGAATCAACATTAGAAATTCCTGAATTAAATTGTCCAGCCCATAGGTTATCAAAATAGATTTGTGTTTCTTTAATTAGTTGTTTGTTATTTGTTACAATGAAATTGTTATTTTGTTTTGTTATAGCATCTTTAGTAAAGTTTAATGAGCCTATTAAAAGTAAGTTTGAATCTAATATACAAAATTTATTGTGCATATAATCAGGGCTAGAATCTGTTTTGACAAAATTAAATTGTCTTCCATAGTCTGTTAATTCATCATTGTCTGTTATGATTCTTGTGTTTTTGTCTTTTATTAAATCGTAAATCCAATTTAATGTTATATCATAGATTGCACAATCTATCTTATTTGCTTTTTCCAAATTCAAGTATAGCGTTGAGTTACAGTCATTTTCAGGGCAGAAAAAAACAGCGTAATCATTTTGTTTTGTAGTTAAATTAAAATCAATTGTAATATTTGCATTGGAGTTAGTTTGTTGTTTTGTATCTAAATAAACAATCGTTGCAAAGCCAATTATTGTTATTATCATTAATAATAAAACTAGTCTTATGCCAGTATTAAGTTTCATTATAATATAAGGCAAACTAAAGCTTTAAATATATTTGTTAATATATCTATTTATGTCACAAAAGCTCATAATTGTAGGTCTTTTTACTTTTGTATTTGCTCTTTTTGTTTTTTTGTTTATTTCTGTCGATATTTCTGGGTTGTTTTCTTTAAGTACAAATTATACTAAAAATCTAGTTCACATAGACAATAATTATCTAAATGTTAAAGTTAATATTATTCCAGATTGGTGTTGGAATTATGATGGTAATAATTTTTTTGTTCAAGGGACCATATTTTCAAATAAATACCCCAGTGGTATCAAAGATTATTGTAAATTTATTAATGGTAAGAATTATTTGTTGAAAGGAACCTGTATTAATAATAAATATGCTTATATTCAGAAAAACTGTAAAGAACTAGGAGCAACATATTCTTGTATTAATGGTGAATGCACAGATATTCCTAAAAATTATTTTGGTGATGGGAATTATTTAATTGGACAAGGAGATACTATTATTTCAGATAATAATATTACAATAAAGGTATTAGATGTTAAAGAATTTAAAGATAACAAAAAAATTGTAGAAATATTATCTCTTTTACCATTTGCAGGGGACGATCAATTAGATGTTTATCCTTTGACAATATTGACATCTACAAAATATCCTGTTAAATTATATCCTGTTGAATTGTCATCTAAATCAGATAGTAATAATTATAATGGTAAAATAATTCTTAATGTAAGGTCATTAGATTCTGAAAAATACAATTCTTGTACAGAAGTATATACTTCTTGTTTAAAGAATCATGATGAAGAAGAATGTACTGGTTTTTGTGCAATAAATCCAATATCTGATTTAAATGAACAGATAATTACTGAAGGAAATTATAATTTGATTTATCAAACTAAATTTCAAAAAGAAGCAAATTATTTTATGTCTCAGCTAAAAGCATGCATTCCTAAAATTAAGAATATTATGGGTATAACGGAACCCTGGAATACATCAGAAAAATATGTAGTCCATGTTCAAGAACGAACTTCAAATAGTTTTATTAGTGCAATCACATCTAAAACAGGAATAACTATGTATGTTAATGATCCTGATATGGTATATAACAAAGATCCTTCTGAAAATTGTATTGATCCTACATTTGTTCATGAATTATCGCATTATATGCGTGGTTGTACTGAAAAATATAGTCCTATATGGACGGAAGGTGCTGCAGTATATGTTCAACAAACATCAGGAATATATTCTAGTTCAGATATAAACCCATTTAGTTATCAAAGACCAATTATTTGTGGTGAAAAGGGATTTAAATATTTTGACCAAAATGATGTTTTAGAAAAAATAAATTGTGAAAATACTGCATTAAATTCTTCGGGATACAAAACAAATTTTGATTTATCTAATATTGCTAGTTGCCCAACTATGTATACCGATAATGGCTATAAAATCGGTACTTGTGGGGGTTGGGACATAAATAATAAAAAGATATTCTTCATATTCCCTACACAAGGGTTATCTTATGGTCAAGAAGGAGAGTTATTTCAGAAAGTTCAGCTTGATTGTATGAAGTTTTTTAATGGTGGCAACCCAATCACAGGATATTGTCATCTTTTAGCTGATCACAATATTGATTCAAATGCAATCTATTCTGATGGTAATGTGACTTTTTATTGGTATGCATCTAATGAGAATAATAAGATTAATTTTTTTGCTGAACCTCAGACTCAAGCAAAACAAATTAAAGATATAATTGATGGTATGTGTAATCTTGATGTTAATGGTTATAAACCATATCCTTCGATAGCTCAAATGGAAAATTCGAAGATAGGTTTTGAATTTTATTATATCCCTACTTATTGTTTTTTAAAATTATTAGATGATAATAGTCCTGGATTTATGAAAGAACTAGAACAAAAAAGAATTTATACTACTAATGCAAATGCGTTTATTCCATTTGGATTAAATTCTTTTTTATATGATGGTAATGAATTATCTAAGATTTATATCTTTGCTAATTATTCAAAAATAAAGCAATTAACCCCTAAGTTAGAAGAGCTCAAGAATATATTTGATTTGGGACAATATACTTTATCTAGTTTATCTTCATATGGTCCTGCATTAGGATGCTGGCCATTGTTTTGGACTTGGAACAATAATTAATGTTTATTATATTATCTAAGAGAACATCCAAAATATCTATAGTAATTATTTATATCTTTATTATATTCATATGTTTTATCTTTATCATAAACATACAATTTTAATTTTCCTAGTGGACTTACTTTTGATTCTATTATATAATCTGAAACATAATCACAATAATATTTAGAATCATTTATTGGTTTGATTTTGAATTTACCAAAAGTATTTATTTTAAAATATAATTCTCCATTTTTTAATTCTGGAGGATAATTTCCTGAAACGGGAATAGTATAATCATCAGTAATATCATCATATAAATATAAATCAAATATTTGATTATTAATATCTATTTTTTTGCCAGAATCATATAACCTTACTGAAATATATCCGAACATTTTTTGTACATCTAACTTATAATTTAATGTAAAACTACCATTAGATTCTTGTTGTTCAGTTACGCCTCCATTTTCCCATACATCTAAGACTTTCTTCCCATTTTTTAATTTAAATTCAATGTAATCTGGTCCTGAATATATTTCATCAGGATGTTTAAAATATACTTTGCCTAAATTTGAGGGCAAACTAAAACTAGCAACCCCTGAACTTATGCTACTATTCAACACTATATTATTAGTGTTTGCATTTTTTAAGTATAATCTTCCTAATGGGTCATTTAGTGTTATTAATAAAGGATTATTATCTAAATCAAAATATTTTACATATAAAAATGTCGATAGTATTTGTTGTGTATTATTTGTGGCATTTGTGTTGTAATTTACATTTTGGGTGTTAGTATTAGTTAATGGTTTACATTCGTTAGGATAATTTTCGGACAGTCTTAAAAATATTGGATTACCATTATAAACGCCCCCATTACTTGTATCTATTTGATATTGATCATTATATTTATTCAATTTTTTATAAATAGTGGTATTGACACCATCTTGAATATACTTATCATCATAAGTAGAGATAATAAATTCAGGCATGTTTGAATTAATATCTAAATAAGCAATTTGATGATCGTCTACTTTCTCTTTTGCAATTGAACTAGCAATAATATTTCCTTGTCTATCTTTTAATACTACTAAATTATCATTCTCGCAAGTGGTATTTAGATTATATATATATACTGTCAGTTTGTAAAACCCAACTTGAGGTTCAGAATCTATTAATTGATTATTATTTGAATTACTGTCTAAAACAATTGTATCTTTTTGTGAATTATTATCAATATTAGTAGGGTTGTATTGAACATTATTTTTTTCTAGGGTTTGTGTAGGATTAGTCATATTTGTAATACACCCTGAAAAAACTAAAAATAATGTTAATATTAAAAAAATAAATAAATATTTCATAAAATCACCTACCAATTATAGGAGAATATAATCTATGAATATTTATATTACTTTGCTTATGTTAGAAAAATAGAAAAGAAAAAAGAAGTTGGCTTAATTGTAATACCAACCATGAGGGTAATAATTATAATATCCAGGTGCTACTGTGTATGTAGTATAGGTATATACTGGTTGAGTTACATAATAGTAGTTTGTTGGTCCAGGGTAATAATAGTATGAGCCAGCATAGTAATATGCACTGTAACCAGGGTAATAATTAGGATAATAATTATATGAATAATTATAATTGTAGTTAGGGTAATCAGTGTAGCTTTCAACATGTCTTGTCAAATCAACAGTTACATAGCTTTGTGCATCAGAGTATCCAAATGCATTCGTTGCATAAGTTACTGCGTAGCCTGCTGAAACACCTGCTAATACGAATATAAATCCCAATGCTAAATATAACAATTTACTGAACATCATAAATACATCTCCCTTTATAACTCATAAAGTTAAATAATATTGTAATCTAAGAGTATTTAAAGCTTTCTTTGTGCTTAGAAAAAGGCCTTCACAGATATACATAATTTACTTTAATTTCCCAATAAAGTAATTTATATCAAATTGTTCTTTTCTGCTTAGGTCATATATTCCTGATTTAATAGTTTTAAATTTATCAGTTAAACTAGGATATGAGATTCTTCCAATAATAAGGAATATGCCTTCTTTCTTCAAGTGTTTTTTAACAGTCTTGTAAATTGTAGAGCTATCTTTGTCGTCAAAATATGCTGTTGTACCTATACTAAAAGTACTGATTATTAAATCAAACTTTTTCTTTAGGCTTAGTTTTTTAATATCACTAACAACAAATTTACTGCCTTTCAGTGATTTTTTCTTTTTTGCTAGTTTAATCATTTCTTTTGAGTGATCAACTAATGTGGCTGGACCAAAACCTTCTTTTAGAAATAATTCTGTAATTATTCCTGTTCCTGCTCCTAAATCCAAAAGTGTTCCCTTTTTAATGTATTTTTTCAACATCTTTAATATGTCTTTTGTACAAAGTATGTTTTGTTTTTTAGATGTAACATAATTATCATAATCTTTTGCCCAAATATCATAATATTTTTTCATTTCTTCTTTTGTAAAGTTTATTGGTAAGAAGTACCCATCTTGTAAATAAGTATAATACCATTGAGCAACAACAGGATATTGTTTTCTTTCGGCTTCAAATCTTGCTTTAATGAATTTTGTTTTTTTAGGCAAACCTTTAACAATAATCCATGCAGGTCTGAATGTACTTTTCTTGTCGTAAGTAAACTTAATCTTTTTCTTATCTTTATCATTTAGTTTAATTGTTTTATAATAAGCTCTAATATCCATAATACAATAAGACAAAAAGAAATATAAATTATTTGCTTAGTTGTTATTTATGCAAGAAATATTATTTCCTTCACAATACAAATCTGCTTTGGTAAATAAAACTAAGAGTAGTACTGTTCGTGTGGATAAGGAAAGAGGAAAATATGTTGTTGGTAAAATCTATTGTGCAAAATCCTATGCAGGGACTGATTGGAAAATAAAGATAAAGATCTTGGAAGTTATTCCTACAACAGTTAAACAATTATATAATTATGGTTTAACAAAAATGAATCTAAAACCATTGTTAAAAGATCCAAATGTTTCTGTTAATACAAAAGTAGAACTAATTAAATTTAAAGTTTTGTAAGTTAGGAATTAATATTGAAAAATAAAAAAAGAGAAATAAAATCCTCTTGCGAGGATTTCTAAATACATTTTGATTAAGTGCTATGATTTTATGCAGCTCTCTTTCTCATGTATCTCTTGTATCTAGCGTTCTTTCGCATCTTTTTCTTATGCCACTTCCATCTTTGTCTAGATTTGGTTTTTTTGAAACGACTAGAATCCTTGTGTCTATGACCCAATAATTCACCTCTTCCCAACCCTGATTGCTCAGGTGGTACTTGGTCCTTTTCAGAACCGTTACATCTTCGCGTGAAGTTGTAAATATGTTTTTTATATGTCACATTTGTATGTGCCATGTTGATGGTCTCGGAATGGCCTCGATTAGAGGAGCTTCTGAGATGCTTAATGAAGTTTTGCTTCTAAGAAAGAAACTTCATTATGCCCCTACCGGGAGTCGAACCCAGGTCTCAAGCTTGAAAGGCTTAAATGATAACCGCTACACTATAGGGACTCTAGCCTTTTTACCAAAAAGGCACTGTCTGCCAAAAACCTAGTGGATTGCATTCTGCAATACACTTCCTTCGGAACATCTTTCAAAGAAAGATTGCTTCGCTTAGAAAAAGGATTTTAACTTTGAGTCTTATAATATGGGATATAATGTATTTATATATATTATGGTCAATTTTTAGAGATTAATAGATAAAGTAAATCTGGTTTTGGCGGATAAATACCTCATTAACCCATTAGTTTTGGCGGATAAGTGCGACAAGATTATAAATGTTTTGTTTATTATATTAATATGGATAATCAATTAACTAGAAAATTATTAGATTATAGTGAAACTAATATTTCTGAAACAATAGAGTCACAAAGGGAATTATATTTAGATATTGAAGATAAAATTAATACCTTTCAAGAAAAAAGAGGCCTAAATATAATAATGTTAATTGGTCTAAGAGGGACTGGTAAAAGTACTTTATTAAAAACTATTGCAAGAAAATATACTGGATTATATGCTGGTGGAGATTTATTAAAAACAACAGGAATCAGTATTGAAGACCTAACAAAAGTAGCTAAATCTTATAACAAACAAATCATAATAATTGATGAAATTTTATATTTGTCTGATTGGCAAATAACTTTGAAATTGGAAGCAGATAGTAATCCGAATTTATTGTATATTATTTCAGGATCGTCTGCAATGCAATTAAAAGAATTGTCTGCAGATTTATCGAGACGATTAGATATTTATAAATTATATCCATTATCATTCAGAGAATTTTTGAAAATCAAGTACAATATAATTATTGAAAAAAATAATTCTGTTATTGAAAATGTTTTTAATCGAACACAAATCTCTGAATCATATTTAAGATTAGCAGAAATAATTAGAAAATTGCCAAAAAACCTGCATTCATTATTTATGGAATATTATGATGTTCAATTTCCATTTTTAATTAACGAAAAAGATAAGCGATCAAAATTATTACAACTTGTCGAAAGAATTGTATATAAAGATTTGCCACAGATAGAAAACTTATATGCAGAACATCTTAAAAATGCAGAATTAATAATTAGATTTTTGGCAACTGCTGAAAAAGTGAGTTATACAAATTTAGCGACAAATTTAGGTACAAATAAAGATTTGGTTATAAAAATAATGAATCTTCTTGAAAAATCAGAATTAATTTATTTAGTTCCTGATATTGTGGCAACAAGAGAGTTAAGAGGTAACAAGAAAGTGTTATTCACAAGTTCAAGTATACGTTTGGCGTTAAATGAAGTAAATAGTACTGCTGCAATAGGTTTTGCTAGAGAAGATATGTTTGGATTAATAATTACTTTATTGCACAATAAATTTTCATATAATTATTCTCAGAATGGTTATGATTTTTTAACAAAAGAAATTAGATTTGAAATTGGAAATAATAAAAAGAAGTTAGATCCAAATACAATTGTTGTTGGAGATTTTATTGATTTAGACTTAAAAAATGATGTGTTATATGTACCCTATCATTTGTTTGCTTTAATAGTTTAGGTGGTATTATGATTAAAGATAAGGTTGTTGAGAATATTGCTTTGTTTGATATGGATGGTACTCTTTGTGATTATGATAAAGCTATGGAATGCGATTACAATGCAATTAAAAGCCCAAATGATCCAGAATATAAATCTTTTAGTAAGGAAATTGAAAATGCAAGTTATCTGAAAAATAGAGTAAGATTAATTAGAAATCAGCCTGGTTGGTGGCAAAACTTAGATAAATTAAAAGCAGGGTTTAACATTTTAGAATTGGCTCGAGAATTAGGTTTTGATATAGGAATCTTAACAAAGGGCCCAAGAAGTGCAACGAATTCTTGGCAGGAAAAGGTAGATTGGATAAAAAAAAATATTCCTGATGCAGATAATGTTGAAATAACAATTAGTGAAAATAAAAGTCAAGTTTATGGAAAAGTATTAGTTGATGATTATCCTGAATATGCTAAATCTTGGTTGGGTAATAGACCTAGAGGATTAGTAATTATGCCAGAATATGCTTGGAATAAAGACTTTAAACATGAAAATGTAATTCATTATGATGGTACTAATTTAGAACAAATAAAAAAAGCATTAATTAAAGCAAAAAATAGAGGGCCTAGTGAAAAGGTAAATTATAAAGAGTGATACAAATGTTAACTGATAATGCAAAACAAATAATTGAGAATATTACTATTAAATATCGAGCTAATTTCAAGCAAGAACAAGATGCTAAAAAGATATTTTCTGTAGCTATGGGTTCAGAAGCTAAACAAGAAATAGTTAAAGATATTAAAGCTGCACAAGCAGATATTGAAAAAATAGTTAAAGATGTTAATTCTAGGTCTATTGAACAAATAGAACAAGAGTTTGCACAAAGAAATTTAGAAGAAAAAAAAGAGAAAGTGAAAAAGACATTAGTATTTCCTAAAATGCAAAATATTGTTGATGGAAAAGTAGTAACAACATATCCGCCAGAACCATCCAAATATCCTCATATAGGTCATGCATATGCCTGTGTTATTAATTATAGATTTGCTAAAGAACACAATGGTAAATTTTATGTTAGGTTTGAAGATACAAATCCTAGTTTAGCAAAAAAAGAATATTATCAAGTTCATTTAGATGGATATCATTGGTTAGGTTTGAAAGAAGATGGAATATATTATGCATCAGATTATATGGATTTATTATACAAAAAAGCAGAAGAATTAGTTAATAATGACAAAGCATATGTTTGTACATGTGCAAGCGAGAAAGTCAGAGATTTAAGACATAAAAAAGAATCTTGTGACTGTTCAAAAAAATCAAAAAAAGATTCTTTGAATCTTTGGGATAAGTTATTAAAAAAGGAATACAAAGAAGGCGAAGCTTGTTTAAGATTAATAGGTAATATGAAAAGCCCTCAAGCAGAAATGAGAGATCCTGTGTTATTAAGAATTAGTTATTTAGAACATGCAAGAGTTGGAAATAAATATCATTTATGGCCAACTTATTTATTCCAAAATACTATATTAGATTGTGAGCTAGGAGTTACGCATAGATTTAGAAGTAAAGAGTTTGAAGTTTGGCACCCAGTTCAAAAATATTTGGCAGATATTTTGAAATATAACTACCCTGAAATATTTGAATTCGCAAGAGTTAATTTAGTTGGAGGACAAGCATCAGGAAGAAAATTAAGAGAGCAAGTAACTCAAGGAAATATGTCTTGGGATGATCCTAGTTTAACAACATTAGTTGCTTTGAAAAAAAGAGGTTTTCAACCAGAAGCTATCCAAGAATTTGTTGATAAAATGGGAGTATCAAAAACAGAATCAACTATTGAATGGAGTGTATTAGATTCATTTAATAGAAAAGTATTAGCACAAAGAGACTTGAAAAAAATAGCTAGTTTTGAGAACCCAATTAAAGTTAAAGTTCAAGATGATAATAATTATTTAGAAAAACCAATAAAAGAATTATATGTTGATTCAAAAACTAAATTTGCACAAGAATACAAATTAAGAAATACAGGAAATGTTGTTTTGCAAAATTTAATATTAAAAGCTTTACCTAATGAGCAAAAGAAAGGATTAACTATGTTGTCATTTGCACAAGAAGTAAAAGAAATAAAAGTAATACTGCCTTATGCAATTGATGATCCTGAAAGAGAAAAGAAAATGTATATAGATGCAGAAGCATACAAAGGTCTGAAAGATAATGATATTGTTATTTTAGACGGGTTTGCATATTGTAGATTAGATAATAAAGAGAAAGGTATTTTTATATTTAGTCATGAGTAATTAGAATAATTCTTTCTTTTTTAAAAATACAATAAATACTATTGTCAATATAATAATTAGTCCTAATATCCCAAATATAGTATAAGGGTGTGTTTGGAATGGTAAGATAACATTCATACCAAATATTCCTGAAACAGCAGTACTAATACTAACTAGTATTGTGAATATTGTTAATATTCTAATGTTCTTGTTTAATTTATTAGATAATAATAATGTGTAATGGTCTCTAATGTTTGAAATAGATTTAACAGAACTTAAACAAATGTTTTGTGCTTCTTCAGAATCAATAATCAAATCATCAATTAGTTCTTTGTCTGGTTCATAAAAATCAATTCTTTTTGTTAGTTTATGATATACATGTAACATATAAGTGTATGCGGAAGTCATTTTATTTAATAATTCTTCATGATTTAATAATGAATCTAAATCTGATTCTTTTATATTTTCAATATACCTTTTTTGATTAACTATTTTTGTTTCTGATGCAACAAACTGTTCTAATAAATAATTATTTGTTAATAACCAATATAATAAAGTTTTATTTTTTTGAGTAGTATAAAATTTATGCTTTGTTTTTTGTAATTCTAGTTCTAATTTAGTTTCTTCATTAGATAATGTAATAAGAAATTCTTGTCCAATTATAATAAGTAATGTGACAATTTCATTTGATTTTGAAATTGTTTTTACATAAATATAATGTGCTTTATCCTCATCATCAAATCTAGGAATTTCATTATTATCTAAGCCATCTTTTAATAAGTCTAATTCTAAAGAATAATTCGTAACTAATTCATTTAGTTCTTCTTTTGTGGGGTTTATAACATTAATCCAACAACCTTTAGTAAATTTATTAATTGTTTGAATTGAATTATCTTTGATTCGCCTTAAATAATAATTAATCATTAATATCACATTTTATTTTTGATGAATAAGAACACAATTGTGCAACCACAAATTGCAGTTATTAATTGAATAACACTCATAGGTATTAAAAATGCTTTTGGTATACTATCAAAGAGATATAATGTTAATGTAAATCCAAAGATTATGGTTGTTTTTGTTAAACTTGCAATTGCTGTTGCAAATACTCTTTTTTCAGCAAATCTTTTGATGAAATACCATAATGTTAAATTACCTAACCAAATTGCAGGAATCAGATATACCAAAAAGATTGAGAATTGGTGAAATACAATTCCTGAAACCAATGCGCCTATACTTGGCAATAGAATAATTGGTAAACTCTTAGCTAAATTGTAGCGTAAAGCAGAATAGCAAAGAAATGCATTCACGATTGTTCCAATCAAAAGTTGATTTGGGAATAGAGTTATTTGCGAGAATAATATTGGTACAAGAAAAGCAAATGTACTTAGTAGGGTTATTCTGAATAAGTCTGTTTGAAAGATGTTCTTGTTATCATTATTATATTCATAATCCATGAATAATAGATGTAATACATTTATTTAAAGTTTATTGTTATATTTATTATATTATGTTGCAAGAATTATTAAAAGATTTTAAGAAATTAGAAAATAAAGAAAAAGCAAAACTTCTTCAAGGATTCTTCAAAACAGGAAAAGGAGAATATGGTGAAGGAGATGTATTTTTAGGTTTAATGGTGCCTGAACAACGCAAGCTTGCAAAGAAATATCCTAATTTATCTTTGCAAGATTCGCAAGAACTTTTGAATAGCAAAATACATGAACATAGATTAACTGCGTTGTTTATATTGATTAGTCGATACAAAACTGGAAGCGATAAACAAAAAGATGCAGTATATAGATTATATTTAAATAATACTAAGAATATAAACAATTGGGATTTAATAGATTTGAGCGCCCCAAGCATAGTTGGAGATTATTTATTGAATCATAAATCTGAGCAAATGATATTATACAAATTAGCTAAATCAAAATTGCTTTGGGAAAGACGAATTTCAATTTTAGCAACTTTTATGTTTATTAAATATAATCAATTTGAACATACATTAAAAATTGCAGAAATTCTTTTGCATGACAAACACGATTTAATACATAAAGCAGTTGGCTGGATGTTAAGAGAATTAGGAAAAAGAAATCAGGAAGTAGAAGAACAATTTATTGAAAAATATTACAAAGAAATGCCCAGAACTATGTTAAGATATGCAATTGAAAAATTTCCAGAAGAAAAAAGAAAATACTATTTACAAAAATAGTTGCATTCATTGTAATATTGATTCTAAAATAGAAATTACTCTTCCAGGATTAGTATAATATGTTTTTATTGTTGTCCAAAATTTATCTATACTATTTTTTCCTCGCGCAAATATAAATAATTCCATTAGTTTTGCTTTTTGTTCTGGAGTATATTGTTTTATTGCATTTGCTATTCTTTCATCAGGAATCGCCCTCATGACTTCAGAATCAAATTTTTGATCTAATCTTATTAACTGTTCAGGTGCATCATCAAATGAAACTGAACGTAATTTCGTTGTTTCATCTTCTTTTTGTCTATCTTGCCTTAGTTTAATTCTTCTATTTGCTTTTGTAATTATTTCTTGAATACTAGAATTTATTATTAATTTTACGTTTTCAATATATTCACTCATTGTTTTTATTAATATATTTCTTTCTTCTGTATTCAATGAATTATATAAACTGTTTAATGAGTTTATTAAGTTAGTATCTTTTATTATTTGTGCTAAATAATCTTTTAATGTATTATATTTTTGCATTTGATTCTGGCTAGAAATTGTTTTAACTAGTCTTTTTCTTGAAACAAAATGTGAAATAAGTCTTTGAAAGTTAGGTATAAGACCATGATTTGTTTGACATAGTTCTAATACATCTCTTATTGTTGATATAATTATTTGATTTTCTTCTGAAAAATATTGTATTACATCTAATTCGCCATGTAATATTAATCTAAAAAAATCAGAGAATTTTATTTGTTTTGATCCATCTTCAGTTTGAATTGTTAGTTTTGTAACATCCAAATTATCTAAATCAAAATCAATACCCAATTTTCTTGCCTCTGTTTTAATGTTAACAAGATATTCTGCAATCATATGAGTATTTACAATTAATCCATTTAGACCAGGGCCTTCAATGTTGTGGGCTCTACGTAATCCATCATTATTTTCAATAAATGAATCCAATACTCTTACTGTATCAAAACCAGTAGTATCTATAATATGTTTTGGATTTTTTGGTTTTACTAGTCCTTTGAATAATCCAGTAAATCTTTCTAATGATCTTTTTGGTTTTGGTGGCTCGGGCATAATTTATCACTAATACAATATAAAATTAAGATATATATAGTTTATTGTTTGTTTTTGAATATTGATTTAGTCATGCAGATTAATGTACTCCAATGTAAAATAATGTGAATCATAATTAATAATATTAATAATCCTCCGAATGTTCCATGAAATTCAGCAGATCTCCTAACTCCTAAAGCCACAGAAACTAAAAGAATTATAAAACAAATAATTAATACTATATCAACAAAATAATTTAATCTCATTTTATTCATATTATCACTTATATTTCTTTGAATCCAGTATAATTCCACAATGCTTTTGGGATATGGATTATTCCTTTTTCATCTTGGAAGTTCTCGATAATTGCAGTTAATATTCTTGGGCTAGCTAATGTTGTACAGTTCAATGAATGAACAACATATTTCTCATTTTTATCTTCATATTTAATATTTAATTTTCTTGTCTGATAATCTGTTGTAATTGATCCTGAACCTAGTTCTCGGAAAGTGCCTTGAACAGGCATCCATGCTTCTAAATCAATTTTCTTTGCTGCAGTTCCATTTAAATCTCCTGAACAAATATTTATTAGTCTATAGGGCAATTCTAATGCCTGAATAATTTCTTCTTCGTTTTTTATCATATCATTATGAATCTTTTCTGAATCTTCAGGCAAACAAAATACATATTGTTCAACTTTATCAAATTGATGTACTCTAAATATTCCTCGAGTATCTTTTGTATGGCTTCCAGCTTCTCTTCTAAAACAACTTGATAATCCTGCATATTTTATTGGTAAATCTGCTTTTGGTAATACTTCGTCCATGTGAAATGCAGCAAGTGTTTGTTCTGCAGTTGCAATTAAGAATTGGTCATCACCAACTTTGTAAAGTGTTTCTTCAAAATCAGCTAATTCTGCTGCTTTTTCAATAACTTCTTTGTTTACGATAAAAGGAGTGTACATAAAATTGTACCCTTTTTGCATTAATTTATCTAAAGCAAATCTTAAAATAGATAAATGTAATATTGCAAATTTGTTTTTCAAATAATAAAATCTTGAACCAGAAACTTTAGCTGCTCTTTCTAAATCAAATAAATCCTTTTCTAATCCTAAATCAACATGACTTTTTGGTTCATATTTTAATTCTTCAAATTGCATTGTTCCTTTTGTAATTTCTTTGAATTTCTGCAAGTCTTTTTTTTGTAATTTAGCTTTTCCCCAAAATTTTGTTGAAACATTTTCTTCTTCTGTTTTTCCAATAGGTACATCATGCCATAAAAGATTTCCAACTTGATATCTATGTTTATCTCTTTGTTCCAAATATTCAATTTGTTTCTTTTCTAGATCTTTTATATCTTCATCTAATTTTTTAGATTTATTTCTTAAATCATCAATTGGTTGTTTAGCTTTTGCCTTTTCGGCAGTTTCTTTTACTATTTTATTTTTTTCAGCTTTCTTATTCTCACAATCTTGTTTAGCCTTTTTCCATAATTCATCATATTCTTTTGTTTTTTGTGCGTGTTCTAAACTTTTATTTCTTTTCTTTTCACTATCTAATATTTTCTTGTATTCTTCTTCATCTCTGAATAATGTAATATCCAACACAAAAATCACCCATTAATTGTAATTTGACAAAATAAACTAATATAGATATAACCTACAAATATATTTATAATATATATCTATAGTTATATAGCCTATATAATAATAAAGTATATAAATATTAAAGTAGTACATATTTAGATTCTAATGCGTTTCAGATTTAATTTATCATTGATCTTTTTAGTTCTAGTAACCATAAATTTAATGTCGATTGTATTTGCGAGTTCAGTAGTAACACATAATGAAACAGACTATACTCAAGGAACTGATAATAATACAATTTCTACTGATATAAATGTAGTTTTAGGATTATCATCAGGAACAACATTATATAATACCGGTTATTATTTGAGTAGAATATTTGATTTTGGTGCCGACACAAACATATATTCTTTTTTTTGGAAAGAAGATTATAATTATGGTACTCCTTTGCCAAATAATCAAAGTTATGATAATGACATAAATATGTTCGGAAACATCCTGTTATATCATTTAGACTCTAATATATATTCTCCAAATACAGTAGCAAGTTGTTATGCAAAAGATGTTTATCTAAATGATGGGGATATGGAAAAATCTGGAGTTTCTGATTGGAGTAATTATCTTAGTCCAACAAAAACAAAAGAAACAATAGATCCATATCAAGGATCACAAGTATTAAGAGTCGCATGTTCTGCTACGGCATGTGGAGTAACACAAAATGTTATATTATCACCGTATAAAAAATATAATCTATCTGGTGTTGTTAGAAGTAGTGGTACATTAACGCCTTATATTAGTGGGGCATTCTCTCAGTTTTGGACTGGTACGACATCAACTAATTGGCAAAATATAGATGTGAATTTTATAAATTATGGAACAGCACTTTATTTTTATAGTAATTCTGGTACTGGTTATTTGGAATGGGACAATTTAAAATTACGAGAGATAGGCAGTAATGGATGTAATTTTGATTATAGTGGAAATGATAATAATCAAACATTAGATAAATATGGACTCTATTTAGGTAGTGCATATAATAATGGTGCAGATTGTAAACTAGGACAATGTTTGAATTTTGATGAATTTACAGATTATGTTTTAGGTACTAATGGATCAACATTCTCTTTTGGTAATGGATCAACAGATAATAATTTTAGCGCTAGTGGATGGGTATATTTTAATGATTATACTTATTCTGGAATAGCATTAACTAAGAATTTAATATTTAACAAATTAACTGAATATGCGTTTTATCGAAATAGTTCAAATAAGTTTGGATTATCATTATATAATGCAGGGAGTACAACAGTATCTATAGGTAAAGAAACAACATCAACATTTGCAAATAATCAATGGTATCATTGGGCAGTAACTTATGATGGCTCGAAAACAAGTGCTGGAATAAAGATTTATATAAATGGTATAGAACAATCAACAGCAGATAACAATGTAGGTACATATGTAAGTATGAATAACAGTGCATCTTATTATTTTAATTTGGGATATAGTGGCTATTTAATAGGTACAACATTATGGGCATCGACCAATGGAAAACAAGATGAGTTTAAATTATGGAAAAATATTGTATTATCTGCAACAGATATAAATAACATTTATCAGAATGAAAATGTTGGGACACATATAGATGTGAACACTAGTCAATTAATTGCAGATTATAACTTTAATTTTGATACTAGCACTACAATATACAATGGAATTGGCTCATATAATGGTATAGTATATAATTATGATCGACCAAAATCAAATTCAGGAAGAATATCTAATGCTTATGAACTTGATGGATTAAGATCAAAAATACAATTAGGTAGAATATTGGGTACAGATACAAATACATCTGAGTTCTCATTTTCAGGATGGGTATATCCTCATAATTTAACAAATGGTAGAAGATTATTTGCTAAAAGTAATGGTGTATCAAATTATGCGGGAGATATTATTTTTAATATTGCAACAACAAATACTTTGCAGTTAAACATATACAACCCGTCGACAGTTCTAGAAACAGTTACTGCAAATAATAATGCATTAACAACAGATGCTTGGCAGTTTGTAACAGTTACTTACAAAAATGGAAATGTAAAAATATATGTTAATGGACAATTAAATAAAGATGCAAATATGGCATCAACATATATTAATTCTGATAATAGAATATGGTATTTAGGAGAAGATGGAATAATATCTACAAATCAACCATTTGATGGGTTAATGGATGAAGTTGCTTTTTGGAATAGAGAATTAAGTCAAAATGAGATAACAAATATATACAGAAGACAAGCATCAGACATGAATTTGCAATTTAGGACATGTAATGATTCGGGCTGTGATGGTGAATCTTTTGTAGGTCCAGATGGTGCCTTTAATACATACTATCAATACGGCAATACAACATATAATATGGATCTAACAAGCAACAGGTACTTTCAATATAAAACAATATTTTCGACTACTGACACAAATAGTCTGGTAACCCCTAGTCCTAAATTATATGATGTAAATTTCCAGTATTATAATCTTATTCCTCAGATAGATATAACTGATATAAATGGAAACTCAGATTCAAATACATTACCTAATTTTTCGCATGTGCGAGATAGCAATTCAGGAATATTAAGAATTGATTTTAATGTTTATGACCCAAATAATAATGATTTAACAATTGATTTAAATTATTCTGTAGATAGTATATTTGGAACTGGTACAAATATTGTTGAATCATTAGATCTTAACTCAGATTATTGTGATGATTCGGATTTCTCAAATGTAACTCATTGTTTTTATGATTGGAATATTTATGCAGTTCCAGATGGAAATTATTATTTGATTGTAAATATATCTGATACTTATGATACAAATTATAATATTTCTAATAATATTTTCATGATTGATAATACTTCTGCAACAATAACTGCAGATTATAATACTCCTGCTTTTGATGGTAATGTGATTTTAAGCTGTTTTGATGCATATTCTGGATGCGATAAATATTATTATCAAACAGATTCCAATGCTTATGATGCAAATAATTCTAGTTCTTGGATTGAAGTTAATGGTGATATAAATACTATAATAAGTTATTATGAAGATGGTAATTATCAAATAAGTTATTATTCTATTGATAATGTTGGTAACACAGAAAATAGAACTACAATATATTTTATTGTGAAGTCGCCTGCATTGAAAATAAGAACCTATAACTCAGATAATAATCTTCAGAGTTATTTTGGTATTGATGATTCTATTAAAGTTATTGCAGAATTTGAAAGCAATACAATTTCTGAACACAAAATAAGTTTTATTGATATAAATGGAAATGAAACCTCTAATTTTACAATGACTTATTTTGATAATAACAATTATTATTATGATTTGATATTAACAAATAGTTTGGAATATGGTTGGATTGATATTAATGTTGATGGGTATGTCTTCCAAGATGTGTTTTATTTTTCTAAAACTTGGCAGAACAATCATTTGTCTTTGTTGGGAAATATATTCCCATTTAAGTTAGATTTTAATGTTACTAATAATGAATATGAGCGATATTTATCTCCAATATCAATTGATGTTAATTTTGATTACCGATGTGCACTTAATTCAATAAGAATAATTAAATGTGAGGATGCTAATTGTGATAATGATGTAAATAATATTCTTGAATTACCATCACAAGTGTTTGATCAGAATATTGTTTCAGGATATGTTAAAAATGCAACTATAATCTTTATGGATTCTTTTGTAGAAAACCAAACGAATTATTACTATGTTGTTTATTCAATAAGGGATATAAATACAAATTATTATAGTGATTTGAGTTCAGTTTCGGATTCAAATATTATTTATTTTGAGAATTCAAAATATAAAGTATCTTTGGATTTAAATTCTGGCGCATTATTGAGTCAAATGATGCAAAAATCAATTAATGATTATAATTATAACAATACAAATCCAACAGTAAATATCCTTATGCAAAAAGGATTATATACTTATGATAGAATATCTGAAATACAAAATGTATCATCATCTTTAGATATTAATGGAGTATTACTTAAAAAATATTTAATAACTGGGTATTCTGATGTTTATGATATTCCTTATAGCTTAGATTATACTTTTTTTGCAAACAAACCTTATTTTAGATTAGATATCATTTTTGATCCTGATTTGTCATTAAGTTCAGTTAAATATACTGATTATTATCTAGAAATAGAGCCAAACATATTTACAAAATTCAGCAGATTTGGAGATAATACTCTAATTGAGTCTACAATTAATAAATCAGGGGACGGTTCTAATATAATTGATGTAAATATAAATTATTTTGCATTATCGGATGTAAATAGACATTTGGGTATTGGAACAATATTTACAACAAATCCTTTAGAATATGATAAATCTAATTTTTATGATGATTCTGATTATGAGTGGTTTTCAAGAGAATTTTTTTCAGGGGATATAACTTCTAGTAATATTTTCAGTTCAACATATTATTTTATGTTTTTTGATTCTTTTATTGGCTCAAGAGATATAAATAATACTTATTATGAATTGATGAATCCAATATCTTACGCTGTTGGTACAACAACAACTTTTGATAGTGCAAGTCCAATTATTTCAGATTTTAATTATTCTCCTTATAATGGAATAACTGATCAAAATACAATTACTGTTATTGCAGATATTAATGATACATTAGAAATTGATACTGTTACATTGACTATTTTGGGGCCAGATACAAATAGTTTATATTCTGTGGTCGTAAATGATATGAATTATTCATTAAGCTATGATTTTAATGTTCATGCAGGGGATTATAATGTAATCATCTATTCAAATGATATTGCTAATAATACTTCTGCTGTGCAATATACTGAATTTAATGTTGCAGATACTACTGCGCCCAATATAATTAGTGTAATATTAACTCCAGATACAAATGCATTAATTGATCCAGATACTAACGTCTTATTTGATGTAAATATAAAAGAATATACTGGAATAAGTGATATTGATAGTGTACGTTTGTATATGGAGTATTATGATATTAATTCAAATGCAGAAAGTTCTTCATTAAATCAAATGAATTGTACAGAGCCAGATTATTTAACTAGTTTTGATGTTAATTGTTCTTTGTTGGTGTTATTAGATGAAAATGAACACATAATTAAATATCAAGTTTATGCAAATGATGATTTAAATAATGATTCTAATACTGCATTAACTAATATTTATGACCTATGGGAATACTCTTGGTCGCCAAGCAATAATTTTTCAAATCAGGTGTCAGGGATATTAGATACAAATATTTCAGTCGGAGATATTAATGTTGAAAATATAGGAGATAAAAACCTAACTTTCAAAATAACGAGTACTTGGGATACAAAAACTGATGTATATTATGATTCTAATTCTGAAACCTATGATGGTTATATATTTTCTGTAAATTCAGGTAATACTGTAGAAATTCCTGTTGTGGTTAATGCAAAAAGTAGTGAAATGGATATTTCTACAACATTTATTGTATCAAAATATGATTCAGAATATGAATCAAGATATACTCCTGATTCAAATTCAATTTCAGTTATTATAAGTTCCATAACAAGTGGGCCACATGCGTATTTGGAGTTTAGAGATAAAGATATATCGCTTGTACAGGGCAATACAAATGTCTTATATAGTGCATATATTAAGAATGATGGTAATGATTCATGTTTAAGTGCATATGCGTCTTGGACTTTACCTTCAGGAGTTTCAATTGCAAGTTCAATAGATAGAAATGATTTTGTTTTCGATGATGGCAATTCTTTTATTGATTCAATATATGTTGATGTTAGTAATTCTGCAGAACTTGGAGAAAAAATAGTTTCTCTTACTGTTGGTTGTAGGGATAATAATTATTCAAGAACAATTTCATTAGATGTTGTTTTGTCCGATATTTATGGTAATACTTCTGGTAGTGCAAGAAATAACAATTCAAATTCTGGTGGCGGAGGTAGTTCAAAAAAAGATCCGAAATATACAGAAAATAATTTATTCAATTTAGAACAGAAATCAAAATTATTTGAAACTAATGAAAAATATCAAATAGTTAGGGGAAAAGATACTTCGTTTGTGATAACTATAACTAATCCGTTTGATGATATTAATATTAATGATATATCTATCACAACAACTGGCTTATTTATAAAATATTTATTAGTTTTACCTAGTACAATCAAAAATATAGGTCCGGGAAAATCAGAACAAGTAATTATATCTTTAACTGCTCCAGCATATTTTGATGAAGGTAGTAATCAATTAAATTTTGTAATTTCTGGAAAGGTTTCTGGAAATGTAATAGAAAAAGATTCAAATACAAAATATATCAGTTTTGTTGAAAACAAAAATGTATTATTAAAAGTGTTTGATATTGATCCAAAAGATGCAAATACTTATTTGCAAAATGCAGAACAAATAATTGATGATCTAAATAGTTCTGGTTTTTATGTTGGCAAATTATTAACAAAGTTATCGTTAGCAGAATTGGATTTCTCAAATGAAAAATATTCTGGTGTAAAGCAAATTGTTATGGATATTGAAGCTACAAAAACCACTGCAGAATATGTTTTACAGAAAATTTCTGATTTGACTAATAAACTTAATGATGCAAAGGCCAAGCAAATAAAAGTTGCTGAAACAGAAAAATTATTGGTGTTTGCATCAAGTGCAATGGAAAGAGGAGAATTTATATCGGCAAAATCTTTGGTAGATCAAGCAGAAATGACTTTGGCATTAGAAACTAAAGGCGAAATAAGTTTTTCGTATATATTTACGACTTATTGGTATGATATTATACTAGGATTTATCGTATTAGTTATCTTATTTGCTATAATTATTGTTTTGGTAAAACGATTCAGATTAAAATCAAAGTTAATACATTTGAAAGATGAAGAAAAGATATTGTTGTTTTTGATAAAAGATATTCAGAATAAGTGTTTTAAAGATAATAAAATAAGTATGGATGATTATAAGGTAATGATGTCTAGCTATGAAGATAGATATAATAAACTTTTGGAAGAGCAGATAAAAATAAATTATACTTTGAAATATTTCAGAAAAACAGAAAAAGCATTGAATGAAGAAAAAAGAGAACTGACAAAAATTTTAGAAAAATTGCAGAGAAATTATTTTTATGATAATGCAATTGAATCCAGAACTTATTATATAAAGTTTAGAAGTTTAACTGAAAGAATAAGTGAAATAGAAGCTGATTTGGCAGGAAAAGAATTTAAAAAAGAAGTTAAGAAGTTTAAGTATAAAGGTGATAAATATGATTAGTAAATTATTTGTCTTATCACTATTTATTATATTTATTTTAGGGTTTGGTTTTACAGAAATGTCAATTACAGAGCAATTGCAAAATTCTAAGGATACAATCTCCTTGATGCAAAGTAAAGGCCTTACAACAAACAGAATTAATGATTTGTATTTTGTTGCTGAATCATTATATACACAACAAATAGATCAAAATACAACTAATTTTTTAGGTGTTTCTGCAAAGTTATCAGAATTAAAATTAGTGTCTGATCAGGCATTTAATGTAGTTGATGAGTTTAAATTATTTGAGATAGAACTGTCTGATGCAAATAAAATTATTGATGTTAAAGAAGTTATTCCAATATATATTGTTGCAAAACAGGAATTAATAGATGAAAGATATTCTAATGCATTAGATAAACTTGTAGAAGCTCGTCAAAAGATAGCTGAACTTAAATCATTTGGTTCGAGAGCAAGTGCTATATCTCAACAATTGGGAAAAGGGGTATTTAGTTTTTTTAATGCTATAAAATATTGGTTGTTAGGCATAGTTATATTTATAGTGTTGATTTATATTTTATTCAAAAAGAAAATAAATAAATATATTTTGAATAGAAAATATAAAAAATATGATCAACAAAAAATAATTCTTCAGAAATTAATAAAAAAATTGCAAACTGATTATTTTATGGGTAATAGTACTTCTGAAACTAGCTATAAAGTTAAGGTAAAGAAATATGATGATTTAATTAATGATATTAATAGGGAGATGGCAATACTTAAAGAAGATTTATTAAAATAGGTGATAATATGGATGAGTTACATTTTAAGACACACATTTCTGGTTTTGATGCATTGTTTGATAATGGGATTCCAGCAGGTAGTTCTGTACTAGTTGAAGGCGGACCAGGCTCAGGTAAAACATTATTTTGTTTACAAACAGCATACAATGCTTGTGAGGTAGGAAAAAAAGTATTGTATATGACTTTTGAAGAACCAGAAGCTAAACTAAAAGAACATCTTGAATGTTTTGGATTTGATTACAAAAAATATGAAAAGAACAATCATCTTAGAATAAAAAGATTCAGTGCAATAGATATTGCAAAGAGTATTGAAGCATTATTAACTGAAGCAAAAAAAGAATTACTTATTGATATTCAGCCTATATTAATACCACAGGATTTTGTTCCAGATTTAGTTATAATGGATTCACTAACTGCAATTGCATCAGCATTTAGTGGTGAAAGTTATAGATTCAGAATATATATGGAACAATTGTTTAGATATCTGGAAAATAATCATATAAATTCATTTTTAATAAGTGAATGTCCTCATCCAACACATATTGGTCAAGTAGCAACTCCAGAAACAGAAGCAGTAAGCTTTTTATCTGATGGTATAATTTCAATTTATAATGTTTATAGACCTCAGGGAGATAGAGAAAGAGCATTAGAAATTATTAAAATGAGAGGAGAACATTTTGTAAGAAAGATTGTTAAAATGGAAATTACAAAAAAAGGAATGGTAGTTTTACCAAAAGAATCATTAAAAGGAGATTATGTTTTAACATAACTATCTGAGTGGTATTAATGAAACTATTTTCTTTTTTCATTTTTCTTTTTTTGTTTTTAGGTCTTGTTAGCATGATATTTTTATCAGGGTGTACAACAATAAAATGTGAAAACTTCTGTGTGAATCAAAAACATATTTCTTGCACGGGTTATTTTGTAGTGTCAGGTGAACATCCAAATTGTCAGTGCAAATATATTTGTGATAATAATTCTTCTAGTAATCAGAATCTTAGTTAGATTTAAATATATCTTATAGTTCTATATATTAATGATTTTTTCTGGTTATATTAGGCCAGCGACTTTTATAGAATTCTTTTACTTAGAGGTGGTATCTTGAGTATTCTCAAGTTTTTTTATGAGAAAAAAGCACAAATTTCTGCAGAAATGATTATTGTTCTAGCCGCTTTATTGGCAGTAGCAATAGTTTTGATTACTAAGCTTTCTGGAACAAGTAAACAGGCCGCAGAGAAAGTTGATGCTAAAACAAATGATTTATTAAATCAAATTGATGACATAAATGCATAATTTAATTACTTTGAAGAAAGGTCAAATATCATTAGAGTTTCTTGTATTATTGGTTGCAATGATTGCAATTCTTATTGTATTTATGCCTGTTTTTGGAAAACTTCAAAAAAGTGTTTTGTTTGCATTAGATGTTTATTCTGCATCAAGCAAATTAAATGAATTCAAGTCTAATGTATCTATGTTAAATACTTTGGATATGGGATCTTCTTTTGAATTTGATTATAAGTTCATAAATTCTGTTAAATTTGAATGTAAAAATAATAAAGTTAATTTTATTATCAGTAATTCTGACCTAAATAAGGCATTATCTTTAGATTTGAGTTTGAATTGTGATTTTGATTTAGATACAAAGCAGACTAGGCTTTTTATTGAGAAATCTTTGCAAACAGATATAAATATTTCTGTGTTATCTTAATATAATAAGACTTTAAGATATTCTTATTTTAGAATTCATATAATAAGGGGATAAAATGACAAATAAGTTTTTTAGTTGGTTTAGCCATAGCCATGCTGGCGACAAAAATTGGGAAGATGTAAAAAATGATCGAGAATTTGTAATGAAACACAAACAAGAGATAAGAAAGTCTCATTATGAAGATCTTAGAAGATATAATAACAACAAAGATGATAGATTAAAGATATAGTGATTAATATGATGACTTTTAGAGAATGGTTAAAAAAATGGGTACTCAAAAGAAAAAAGAAAGGACCACTTACTGCTGAAGAAAGATCTGAACTGCATTTGCAAGAACAAAGAATGAGGGCAGTGAACCCTTCAATAGTTAAACCTAAGAAACAATTCTTTAAACCAAAACCCAAATAAATTATGATTATAATATTATAATTATCCTACGCCTTCGTATTTTTTTAATCCTTTTTTAAATAGGTAATAAAATAAACTAAGAGTAATAATATCTAATATTATTGTTAAAGCTATTCCTCCTATAATCCAAAAAGTACTAATTTTATTTAGCATTATTGCTGTAGGAAAAAATAAATGTAATAATGTTCCTGGTGCAATAATTGAGAAGAATATTAAAAATATTTTATTGAATATACTCATAGGATATTCTCTTGTTGAAAATATTAAACTATTATAAATTGAATGTAATCCTTCGGTATCCCCTATAAAAAAAGCAAGTGTGTTAATTAATAAATATGGAAAAATCAACAAAGGGAAAGAAATTATAAACTGAAAGATCCCTAAAGTACAAGACCAAAATGTAATTGGTAAATTAAAAACAAATACTGCAATAATTGCAAATATTATATCCATGATTGCAAAAAGTATTTCTGCCATAACAATATGTTCTACTGCTATCAAAAACAAAGTATTTGCAGGTTTTAATAATTTAGTATTTAATTGTCCTGTGATTATATATTCGCTATAATATCTTAAGCCAGTTGCACTGAAAATAGACAAACCAATATCGTTCATGAATATTAATAACATTATTTCTCCTAATTTCCAGCCAGCTAAAGCAGAAATATATCCAAATATTATATTGAAAAACAAGAACATCATTGCGAAATAGACTATTTGAATTATAATTGATGCATAAAAATCTGTTTTATATTCCCAGGTTGTCAAGAAACTCGATTTTAATGCTTTCATTGCGATTCTAGAATATTTTGTAAATGACATCTTAACCACCTAATTGTTCATAACCTTTCAATCCTAAATATTCTAATAATCTTGCAATGCAATAAAGAACAATAAACCAAATTATGTATTGTAATATTACCCAAAATGTAATTGTAAATTGACCTAAAAATATTTTTGTGGGTATAAAAAACATTAATTTAAATGGTAAATATCCTACAAAATTTTGCCAAAATATAGGAAATAAATCCAGAGGGATCCATAATCCTGAGCAGAATGTAACTAACATATCAATTGAAAATTTTATTCCCCAATTATTTCTTAACCAAAACATTGTAAAGAACATAATTACATAAAATATACTTCCTATAAGTAATCCGAGTATAAAAAACAATATTCCCAAGAATGCATTTGTTACCCCCATAATAAAGATGCCAATTATTAAAATTAAAATTACATTTACTATTTTTGATATTGAAATATCTGCTATGAAATTATAAAAATACATATTTGTTAGACTAATTGGTTTTATTATGCTTGTTGATACTTCGCCTGTACTGATAACTTTGAAATGTTTGTTTAAGTATCCTAAATTATAATACAATCCTCCAGTAAAAAGGAAATAAATTATTATTTCTTTTAATGAATATGGCAGGCTATTGCTACTTAGTGATATTGTATACCACAAAAAGAATAGTGGTACAAATCCGAAAAATAACCAAAAGATGTTTGTAACAAATCTTATTGGATATGCTTTCAGATTTTCCCAGTAAAATTTAAATAAACTCCCAAAATATTTAATTTGATACATGTTCATCAGTATAAATTCTTTTAACAATTTCTTTTAATGTTGGCTCCTCAATTTTCAAATCTAGAATTTCAAAACAATTTGTTATTTGTGTTAAGCATTGTTCTAATTTTTCATTAGGTGCTTTGAAAACAATTATATTGTCGTGTTTTTCTAATATTTGTAATCCCCTATCGCAAAATTTATTGACCTTTTCTTTGTAAACTATAGTTATTCTTTTCCAGTTAGCATAAATATTTTTTAAATCTTTTAAATTTCCTTCATATACTTTTTTTCCTTTATCTATGATTATAATTCTATTACAGATTTCTTCTATGTCATCCATGTTGTGCGTAGTTAGAAAGATAGTTGTTTTTTCTGTTTTATTAACTTGTTTTAAAAATTTGATCATCTTTTCTCTTGCTAATACATCTAACCCAATAGTGGGTTCATCTAAAAATATGATTTTTGGTTTATGTAACAATGATGCGATGATTTCAAATTTCATTCTTTCTCCTAATGATAATTTTCTTACAGGGGTATTCAACAAATGTTCAACTCTTAACTTTTTCGCGAATCTTGTCATTCTTCTTTTAGCAGTTTCAGATGATAATCCATAAATTGATGCTTGCAAATCAATTGAATAAATAGGCGCAATATCCATATTTAACAAACTTCTATTTCCAAATACTACCCCAATATCTTTTACATAATCTATTCTATCGTCAAAAGGATTTTTACCTAAACAATTAATTTTTCCTGAACTCGGAGGATAGATTCCTGTTAACATTTTTATTGTTGTACTTTTTCCTGCTCCGTTTTCTCCAATGTAACCAATAATGTCGCCTTTGTAAACAGTTAAATTTAAGTCTTTAATAATTTGTTTGTTTTTCTTTTTTCTAACAAAGATATTTTTTATTTTGCCTGTAAATGTATTAGGTTTATCTGGCACCCAGAATTGTTTGTTTACATTTGTTAATGTTATAATTTTTTGTTTTTTATTTTTATCATTATGTTCAGACATAATATCACCAATTAACTAGATTAAAATCAGGAATCGTAAAAAGAATTATCTAAATAGATAATATATATTATACACAACAGTCTATTTAAAGCTAGCTTTGAACAATATATAAAGATTTAGTTATATTTAAAAAGAATAAATTAGGCTTGTTTTATTTCAAGCCCAGTGCTTTCTCAACTGTTTTCATAATGCCTTTTGGGTCATTTTTTGATGCATCAATCTCTTTAATTAATTTTTGTTTTGCAAAAAACTTTTCTAAAGGTAGTGTTTCTTTTTTGTAAACTTTCAGTCTGTCTTTAATTACTTTTGGTTTGTCATCATTTCTATGTAATAATTTTTCTTTATCTTTATCACAAATTCCTTTTTTCTTTGGAGGCATATTTGTTAAGTGATAAATAGTACCACATTTAGGACATACTCTTCTTCCTGATAATCTTTGTATTATTACTTTTTCAGGTGCTTTCATATCAATAACAACATCAATTTTAACTTTACCTTCAATTAATTTTGCCTGTTCAATATTTCTTGGAAATCCATCCAAAATAATATTTTTTGATTTTGATGTTTTAATTGCTTTTGTAATTAATGGTAATATATCTTTGCTAGGTACCAATAATCCTTTAGACATCATTTTTGCAATTTCATTACCTGCCTTAGTTTTCTTTTTTACTTCTTTTTTCAACAATCCTGATGCAGAAATAATTTCTATTTTATGTTTTTCAACTAACATATCTGCTATTGTACCTTTTCCTACGCCTGGCGCACCAAACATCACAACAATCATATATTATCCCTCTTAGTTTACAATTTGAATTAGATTAATTCTATAAAAGAAGTAAAAGATAATTTATATAACTTATTATTTTTTATAAAATCTTGTGTACGCTAAATATACGATAATACCTATTGCAATTACAATTAGAGCTTGAGGCAATGTAATACTAAAGTGAAGACCAACATAATATAATAAAATAAATACTGCTGCAATTATTGCAACATAAGATATTGGATTATCACTAAACGCCAAAACAACCACCAAGTTATTATTTATATATAATTATCAAGTAAACAATTATAAGTATTTATCGTTTCTTACTACATAATATTGTATAGATGTAACAGTTTTAAATACATAGTTTGCTTATATATAATATTTTATTGTTTATTGGGGATAACATGATTACAGGTAATGAATTACGAAGAAAATATATTGATTTTTTTAAAAGCAAAGGGCACACAGAAATACCTTCAGCATCATTGATACCAAACAATGATCCTACTGTTTTGTTTAATACTGCTGGTATGCAACCTTTAGTACCTTATTTGATGGGGCAAAAACATCCTTTAGGTACAAGATTAGTAGATATTCAAAAATGTTTACGAACTGTTGATTTTGATAACATTGGAGACAATACTCATCATACTTTTTTCCAAATGTTGGGTAATTGGTCTTTAGGGGATTATTTCAAAGAAGAATCAATTGCTTTTAGTTTTGAATTTTTAACTAGTTCAAAATGGTTGAATATTCCTTTGAATAAATTAGCATTTACTGTTTATCAAGGTGATTCTAAAGTACCAAAAGATGAAGTAAGCTCTAAATTCTGGCAAGCTCATGGTGTTAGTAAAGATCGAATTGCTTATTTAGATGCAGAAAATAATTTTTGGCAAGCTGGTGAAACAGGCCCTTGTGGCCCTGATACAGAAATATTTTATTGGACAGGTAAATCTGACGCCCCAAAAGTATTTGATCCAAATGATAACACTTGGGTTGAAATTTGGAACAATGTTTTTATGATGTACAACAAACTCTCAAATGGTAATATAGAAGAACTGCCTAAAAAAAATGTTGATACTGGAATGGGATTTGAAAGAACTCTTGCAATAATTTCTGGAAAAGAAAGTGCATATGAAACAGATTTGTTTTATCCTGTAATTTTGCAGATTTCAAAATTGAGTAATAAAAAATATGAAGACTATAAAAAAGAATTCAGGATTATTGCTGATCATTTACGTGCATCTACTTTTTTAATTGCTGATGGTTGTGTTCCAAGCAATAAAGATAGAGGATATATTTTGCGAAGACTAATAAGAAGAGCAATAGTTTTTGCAAACAAATTGGGAATCCAAAATAATTTTGTTGAAAATATTGCAAAAGAATACATTTCAATTTACAAAGAATGGTATTCTGAATTAGAACAAAACAAAAAAACAATTGTTGATGAATTAAATAAAGAAGAATTGAAATTCAGAAACACTTTAGCTCAAGGATTAAAAGAGTTTGATAAAATTGTAAACAAATGGAAAGAAATAACTGGTGAAGATGCGTTTTTGCTTTACCAAAGTTATGGTTTTCCAATTGAAATGACAATTGAATTAGCAAAAGAAAGAAATATTAAATTAGATGTAAGCTCAATAAAAGAAGAATTCAAAAAACATCAGGCTGTTTCTAAGAAAGGCTCTGAACAAAAATTTAAAGGGGGTCTATCTGATTCTAGTGAAATGACAACTAAGTTACATACTGCAACACATATATTGAATGAAGCTTTGCGTAAAATTGTTAGCAAGGATATCAAACAAAAAGGGTCAAATATAACTCCTGAAAGATTAAGATTTGATTTCAATATGCCCCGTGCTTTATCTCAAAGTGAGATAAGCGCAATAGAAAATGAAGTTAACACAATTATTAAACAAGCATTGCCTGTAAAAAGGGAAGAGTTATCTTTGCAAGATGCAATGAAGAGCGGGGCTCAATCTGAATTTGGAATGAAATATCCTGAGAAAGTATCTGTTTACAGCATAGGCAATTATTCAAAAGAAATTTGTATGGGACCGCATGTTGACAACACAAGTGAGTTGGGCAAATTTAAAATATTAAAAGAAGAATCTTCTGCTTCTGGAATTCGAAGAATTAAAGCTATTTTGGAGTAGTAACATGACAAAATATTCTTATTCTCGATTAACAAATTTTGATAATTGTTCTTTGCAATATAAATTCAATTATATTGATAAATTAGGAAAGGATTTTGAGAACTCTATTGAAGCATTTATGGGTTCACAAGTACATTTAGTTTTAGAAGAACTTTATAAAAAACAAAAATTAGGTGAAGTATTACCTTTGGAAAAAGTTTTAGGACTTTACAAAAAGAATTGGAAAAAAGATTTTTCAGAAGAAATAAAAATAATTAAAAAGAATACTGAAGAAAAACATTATTTTGATTTAGGCCTAAAATATTTGCAAGATTATTACAAACATTATTATCCTTTTAATAATGATTATACTATTGGTTTGGAAATGGAAATTGAAATTGATCTAAACAAAGATTCAAAATATGAATTGCATGGTTTTATTGATAGATTAGCAATAAAAGATAATATTTATTATATTCATGATTATAAGACTTCAGGAACTTTGCCAACAAATGAAGAGATAAATAATAATAAACAATTAGCACTATATGCTATTGCGATAAAAGAAAAATATCCTGATGTCAAAGAAGTAAAATTAGTTTGGCACTTTTTGGCTTTCGATACTGAAATTACGTTGTCAAAAAGTGAAGGTGATTATGAAGAATTAAAAAAAGAATTGATTGACAAAATAAATTATATTGAATCATTATCTCGTGATGCATTCAAGCCAAAAGAAAGTATTTTATGTGAATGGTGTGCTTATGCTTCTTATTGTCCTGTTAAAAAACATGATTTTAAAACAAAACAGTTGAGCATTGAAGAGTTTCATAAAGATTATGGTGTTAATTTAGTAAATAAATATTTAGAATTGCAAATGCAAAAAGATAAAACAAATTTAGAATTAGAAGAACTAGAAAATAAAATTTATGAGTTTGCAAAACGTGAAAGTTTATTAAATGTTTCAGGATCATTAGGATCAATAAGAATTTATGAATTCACAAATTACTCTTTGCCTACCAAAGGCACTCCTAAATATGATGCTTTGAAAAAAATATTAAAAGAAAACGATTTAGAGCAATTATTTAGTATAGATAATTATTGGTTGAGCAAATCAATTGCATCAGAACAAATACCTAAAGAAACTCTTGAGAAAATACTTCCATTAGTCGAAAAGAAAGAATCAAAGAAACTATATCCAAAAATAAATAAAGAACTGTGATATTTATGCCTGAACCAATAAGAAGACCTATTGAAAAAAGGGATTCAATAGTACGAAAGCTTTATACCTTGGCCCAAAAATACGTACAACCAGATGAATTTGGAGTACCAATTAGAGAAATACCAATTACTCATGCAACAGTAAGAAGAATTTTATTAAAATATCAACGAAGATATCCTATCTGGCGAGATTTAAGAGATTATGAATATCAATTTTTACGTCATGATTTGCCTAGTTTAACAAATATGCTTACTGAAAGAATATTATCATCTAGGAAAAAAGTTAGATTTTTAGATGTGGGTGCAGGGGAAGGTAATTTAAAAGACGATTTAGCAAAAGTATTTACTAATAGACAATTATCTTATTCTGGTGTAGATGTGATTGAACAGAAAAATTTTGATGGTACTACAAAGGTATATCAATTTGATTTAATGTATGATCGATTACCCAAAGATTCATTTGATTTTATTGTTGCAAATTTTTCAATACCTTATATGACAGATAAATTTAAAGCGTTGCAAAACATGATTGATGCGTTAAGTGTGAATGGAACATTAGTTATTACTTCATTAGGGATATTAAGAATAAATAATTTACAGAGATCAGTAACTTATGGTTCAGAATATTACCTACCTGTAGATAAACAAAGGAATGCAAAATGGCTAACCGATAAATTAATGAAAGCAAACCCTTTTTTAGACATCAAAATAACTTTTGAAGGGGGGGTAATTATAAAAAAATTAAAGCCAGGTGTAGTAAAAATTCCATTTAGATTTATTGGTGCAACAATACCTGTCGATGCCGTAAAAAAGAGTTTGGATTCTGAATCTACACTATATACCTTAGTTAGCAATTATTCTTATGATGAATTATTATAATGTGAAACAACTAAAAGATTATCAGCATAAACTAGTTAGACATAACGAGATTTTTGCTTATCTAAAATCATAGTATTTATATTCTTTTCAATTATTCTTTTATTATACTTATTATGTGATATTATGGCTGAAAATTTAGATTTAAACAAAATATTTGATTTAGTGATAGTTGGTTTAGGTCCAGCATCATATAGTGCAGGAATATATGCTTGCAGATATAATATGAATGTTTTATTAATTGGGGATATTTCAGGAGGGTATATGTCTCAAACTCATTTTATTGAGAATTATCCTGGTTTTGAAGGAATATCTGGTATGGATCTTTCAAACAAGATGCAAAATCATTATTTATCTTTGGGCGGAAAACTTCTTAATAAAACAGTTGTGAATATAGAAAAAGAAAAAGATCATTTTATTATTAATACTGATGCTAATGAAAAAGTAAAATCAAAAACAATAATTATTTCTACAGGTACAAAAAGAAGAAAACTAAATGTAGATGGTGAAGATAAATTTATTGGTCGAGGAGTAAGTTATTGTGCTACGTGTGATGCTCCATTTTTCAAAAACAAAACTGTTTGTGTGATTGGCGGAGGTAATTCTGCTTTTGGAGCAGTTATGCATTTATCTAAATTTGCAAATAAGATTTATTTAATACACAGAAGAGCTGAATTTAAAGCAAGTCCTGCTGAAATTGATGGTGTTAAAAAATTATCTAATTGTGAAATAATTCTTAATAGTGTAGTAAATAAAATAAATGGTGTGTTAAAAGTAAATTCAATAGATATAGAAAATATTGTGACTAATGAAAAAAAGAATATTGTTTTAGATGGTGTTTTTATTGAAGCTGGAAGTATACCTATTATAACAGTAGTTAATAATTTGAAAGTAGATACTGATGAAAATGGATATATTAAGGTAAAACAAGATATGTCAACAAATATTAATGGTTTGTTTGCAGCAGGGGATTGTACAAATGCAATGAATGGACTAAAACAAATAGTTACTGCTGTTGCTATGGGGGCAATTGCTGCCGAAAGTACTTATAAATTGGTAAATAAAAGTTAAATTTGATTAGATTAAAATAAATTACAAAATTAGAATAAAATAGAGAAAAATTGGGTTGCCCCAATTTAAACTATAAGAATAATTAGTTAATATCACTCTTCTTCGTTATTTTCTTCTCTTTTGCTATAGTTGTTGTTACCTTTCTTTTTCATATAGCATTCTTTACAGTAAACTGGTAAACCTTCTTTAGGTCTAAATGGTACTTCAGTTTCTTTTCCACATTCGCTACAAGTAGCTTTATGCATTTGTCTTTGGTAATTTCCTCCAAAGCCGCCTCTGTTGTTGTTATCTCTATTATACATTTATATTCATTCTCCATATATTGGTTTTTTATACCCTGGCTTGTCCAAAGTATTATATAATTCTTTCAATTGTGAATATAAAGCTTTGCATGTTTAGTTAAGTTTATATATAAATAATATATTATATCATAATGGTATATTGGTCGAAATCTGAAAATGAACTATATAGAGAGCTTAGTTCTGGAGAACAAGGGTTAAGTGAAAGTGACGCTAAGATTAGATTAGGTCAATATGGTTCAAATGAAGTAATTCAAAAGAACAAAAATTCTGCTTTTAAGATTTTCATAAACCAATTTGCTAATGCACTAATAATAATTCTAATTGTTGCTGCAATAATATCTTTTTTCACAGGGGAAATTACAGATGGTATTGTTATTTTGGTTATTATTTTATTAAGTGCTGTTTTAGGATTTTACCAGGAATTCAAAGCAGAGAAAGCACTACAAGAATTAAGAAAATTTATAACTATTAATGCAAAAGTTTTGCGGGATGGAAAAATAAAAGAAATAAATGCAAAAGATTTAGTGCCAGGAGATGTTGTACATCTACATATTGGAGATATTATTCCAAGTGATATTAGGTTATTACATTCTGAAGAATTAGCTTGTGATGAAAGTTCATTGACTGGAGAATCAAATCCTGTTCAAAAACAAATAAATGTAATTGATGAAAAATTAACTTTGTCTCAAGATTTAACAAATATTGCATTTATGGGTACAACTGTTTCTTCAGGTGGGGGTTTTGGTATAGTAATAGGTACAGGTAAAAATACCTTTTTTGGTAAAACTGCAACTATTCTTGAGCAAAAAATACCTGAATCAGAATTTGAGAAAAATATTAAAAAATTTAGTAAATTACTTTTGTATGTTACATTTGGTATGACTATTTTTGTTTTTATTGCAAATGCTTTTTTAGGCAAAGATATTTTTGGATCATTTATTTTTGCTCTTGCTTTGGCAGTAGGAATAACTCCAGAACTATTGCCAATTATTGTTACAGTATCTTTATCTAATGCAGCATTAAAAATGGCAAAAGAAAAAGTAATTATCAAGCGTTTAGTTTCAGTTGAAGATTTAGGAAATATGGATACTTTGTGTTCTGATAAAACAGGTACATTAACAGAAGGTAAATTAGCCTTAAAGGATTTTATTGATATTAATGGAAAACAAAATAAAGAATTGATTGTGTCAGGTATGCTATGTAATTCTTTGCGCGAAGCACCAAAAATGAATTCTAATTTAGGTACACTAATTGATAGATCGATATGGAATTCTAATGAATCTAAAGAGTTATTTGAAAGATACTCAAATTATAAAATTATTGACGAGTTAGAGTTTGATTTTGAAAGAAGAAGAATGAGTGTTTTGATTGAGCAAGATAAAAAACGAAAGATAATAACAAAAGGTAGTCCAGAACATATATTAACAATTAGTAATTTGAATATAGATGAACAGAAAAAAATGATTCAAAAAGTACAAGAATATGAATCACAAGGCTACACTTGTATTTGTTTGGCCGAGAAATATATTAGTAAATCAGAAATATCAAAAGATGATGAATTAAATATGAATTTTTTAGGATTTTTATTATTTTTAGATCCTCCTAAAAATACAGTTAAAGATGCATTATTAAGAATGGAAAAGTTAGGTGTGAATATAAAAATTATATCTGGTGATTCTCCATTGGTTACTCGAAAAATATGTTCTGAGGTAGGCTTGAAATTAGTTGAAGGTAAAGTTATTACTGGGGACGAGTTATCAAAATTAGATGACCTGGATTTTGATTTATATTGTCAAAAATACAATGTATTTTCTAGGGTCACTCCTGAGCAAAAATATATGATTGTAAAAACATTAAATAAAGAAGGGCATTGTGTTGGATTTTTAGGTGATGGTATTAATGATGTTGCTGCAATGCGTGCTTCTGATGTAGGGATAAGTGTTGATAGGGCATCTGGAGTTGCAAAAGAAGCATCAGATGTAATTATTTTACAACATAATTTACATGTTTTAATAGATGGTATTGTTGCAGGAAGAAAAACTTTTACAAACATTACAAAATATATTTTGAATACAATTAGTGCAAATACTGGAAATATGTTAACTGTTGCATCATCGTCTTTATTTTTAAAATTTATTCCTTTATTGCCTAGTCAGATTCTTCTTAACAATTTTGTGAGTGATATTCCTTTGCTTTGTATTTCATCAGATAATGTTGATGAAGAATCTTTGCAAAGACCTAGAAAATGGGATATAGGATTTATTGCAAGATTTATGTTCTTTTTTGGTCTAATAAGTACAGTGTTTGATTTAATTTTAATATTAGTTATGATGTTTTTAATACATGTTTCAGAAACTATTTTTAGAACTGCATGGTTTGTTGAATCTGCATTATCCGAAATAATTATTACTTTTGTAATTAGAACACAAAGGCCATTTTACAAGAGTAAGCCAGGTAAATGGTTATTGATATTATCTTTAATTACAATTGCATTTACTGTTGTAATAACTTATTTGCCTTTGGTTAAAAATTGGTTTGAATTTGCAGCTATGCCTATGAGTATTTTAGCTCTGATCGCTGGAGTTCTATTAGCATATATGTTTACAGCAGAACTAGCAAAGCATTGGTTCTTCAATCGATATAAATTAGTTTAATTTTATTTTTAATATTGAGAATTGGGTGATATTATGGTTTATACTGCAAAGAATTTTGATAATTTGATTGGCTTACTAGGTTTAACAGAAAATCTTTTGAAAAATCATTTTACATTATATCAAGGATATGTAAATAACACAAATAAATTATTAGACGAATTATCAAAATTAGATTCATCTTTGCCACAGTTTGCAGAATTAAACAGAAGATTTGGTTGGGAATTCAATGGTATGAGATTACATGAATTATATTTTGAGAATCTCTCCAAAAATCCCAAACATATTACTCCTAACTCTAATTTGGATGTTCTTATTAAAGATCAGTTTGGAAGTTATTCTGATTGGGAAAAAGAATTCAAAGCATTAACTGGTATGAGAGGTATTGGATGGGTGATATTATATTATGATTCTCATTCAAAAAAATTGTTTAATACATGGATAAACGAACATGATGTAGGACACTTATCTGGTTGTAAACCATTATTAGTTATAGATGTTTTTGAACATTCTTATATGCTGGATTATGGCTTGAAAAAGTTAGATTATGTTAATGTTATATTCAAAGTAATTGATTGGGGTATTGTTGAATCAAGGTTAAAGTAAATTAATGTGGTTATATGCAATCAGTACTAAATGCAATAAAAAAATTACAATCAAGTAATATAAAAAAGATCATTGATTCTAGAATTGATGATTTTGAATTATTAATAAAAGCATCAAATGAAATTCTATTTCAAGAGCTTTGCTTCTGTTTAATGGCGGCTAATTTTAATGCAGAAAAATCCTTGCGAATACAAAATACTTTACAAAATAAATTATTAACTTTGTCTGAAACAAAGCTTGCTGAAAAGCTAAAAGAGTTAGGGCATAGGCATCCGAATGTGAGAGCGAAATATATTGTTGAAGCTCGTAAACATGATATCAAGAAAATTTTGAAAGAACATAAAGATGAATTAGAGTTACGAGATTATTTAGCAAAGAACATAAAAGGATTAGGATTAAAAGAATCATCTCATTTCTTACGAAATGTAGGTTATAAGAATTTAGCTATTGTTGATTTTCATATTGTTGATTTGTTAGTTAAAAACAAATTGTTACAAGAACCTAAAACAATAACTCCAAGAATTTATTTGCAAGCAGAAAACATTCTGAAAACAATTGCAAAGAAAGCTAATCTAACATTAGCTGAATTAGATTTGTATTTATGGTATATTGAAACTAATAAAGTTATAAAATAAATTATGTTGTTGTGATTCATTCTTTGTTTCTTCTACGTTTTGTATATTTGTATTTTGTTTTATTTAATTCGTCCAATGCTTTTTCTATCTCATCAAATCTGTTTTGTCTCATTGTTGATACAATTTCCTGTGGAGTTAATCGATTAAAATCCAAATATTGTACAATCTTTTTTAATATGTTAATTGTTTGATATTTTAAAAATTGTTTATTGCTTTCAATTAAGTTTGGACGTATGGGGTATTGAGTATCCTTATTATTTTCAATTAATTCTTCAAATGTATAATCCAAGACCGTATCAATATATTTTGGTAGCCACACAGAGAAAAAAAATCCACTCATTGGTCCACCTTTTGATTCTCCGAAGAATGCTGAGATCTCAGAAATCATTTCTGCTATTACTTGTTCTTTTGCATCTTCTTGTGTTATAATTTTTTTACTGGATAATCGTTTTAAAAATAATCTTGTATGTTCTTCTTCGTGAGCAATAGTTGTATTAAATGTATCTTCTGTAAATACCACATTCACATATAACCTACCAATACCTTTTAATTTTATTTCTGTTGAACTTCCTCGCGGACCTTTCAGTTCTGGGCGTGTGTAAACAAAAATATTTACTGCTGGTGTATCTTTACTATCTTCAATTCTTGCTGTACTTATTTCTTGATGTGTTAATCCAAAATGTTTTAACAAACTATATTTTGCAATATTGTATCTAGAGATTAATGTGTTAAATCTAGTTCTTGCAGTATAGGCATCTTCAATTCTAGATAACCAAGCAACGCCATGTAAGGGTCCAATTTTATGTTCGTAGGGTTTTCTTTTAGTTTTAAGTTCCTTAAGATATATTGGTAATTCCGGCATATTAAAATAGATATTATTAGATTATAAATGTATATGTATTATAAAATAAAAAAAAGAGAAATAGTTTTTTGAATTGCTTATTTCAAACTATCCATGTATTCTTCTTTGCAGGCATCTGAACAAAATCTTCTGGCATAAGGGCCATCAGGATTTTCAAGTGGCAGGCCGCAATTCATACATTTATAATCTATTTTAACTTCTTTGCTCTTAATAAATGAGCCTTTAACATTCTTAAGTACGTTCACAATCCCACCCATCCGCCTTTTGATTTAGATCTTATTTCTTTGATTTTTTGTGTGTTTTCTTTTTTATTGTTTTTACTTTAGTTGTTTTTTTAGCTTTAACTTTACCTTTTTTTGGTGCTTCACAACAACATTTATCTTCTTTCTTTCTTGAGAAAACACTTTTTATTTTATGAAACAATTTATGCATAATCAACCCTCTCTGTTCTTTATATAATTACACAGAGTTATTTATATTTTTATCCTTGTTTTTAATGGTTTTTTGGGCTAGAATAGGATGAATTTGGAAAATATTATAAATAGATATAACATCTATCTAATGGTGATATTTTTATGGTTCTATCAAAAGATAAGCAAAAATTATACAATACTTTGAATGATAAGCAAAAAGCATATGTTAATTTTACTCTGAAAAACCCTAAAAATGGAGAATACATGTTATGTGTTTTTCATATAAAGCCTGGAAAAGGACCAAATGTTTTGCAAGCTAGTGCAGAAGTTGCGGCAGAATCTTCTACAGGAACAAATTTCGCAGTAAAAACAGAAACACCTTTTTCAAGAGAAATGAATGCTTTGATTTATGATTTAGATTTGAAAAGAGAATTAGTTTGGATTGCTTATCCAACAAGATTGTTTGATAGAATTGGTAATGTTCAAAATATCTTAACTTATGTTGTTGGAAATGTTTTGGGTATGAAAGAAGTTGTTGCATTAAAACTTTTGGATGTTTGGTTTCCAAGTACAATGTTAGAACAATACGATGGTCCAAGTTACACTATTGATAATATGAGAAAATATTTAAAAGTTTATAATAGGCCTATTTTAGGTACTATTGTAAAACCAAAAATGGGATTAACTTCTGCGGAGTATGCCGAAGTATGTTATGATTTTTGGGTGGGTGGAGGAGACTTTGTAAAAAATGATGAGCCTCAAGCAAACCAAGATTTTTGTCCTTATGATAAAATGGTATTGCACGTAAAAAAAGCAATGGATAAAGCTGTTAAAGAAACAGGCAAGAAAAAAGTTCATTCATTTAATGTTTCTAGTCCTGATTTTGATACAATGATCGAGCGTTGTGAAATGATTAAAAATGCAGGTTTTGAAAAAGGATCCTATGCATTTTTAATTGATGGTATTACTGCAGGATGGATGGCTGTTCAAACATTAAGAAGAAGATATCCTGATGTTTTTATACATTTCCATAGAGCAGCACATGGTGCATTTACTAGGCCAGAAAACCCATTAGGTTTTTCAGTATTAGTTTTGAGTAAATTTGCTCGCCTAGCAGGAGCATCAGGGATACATACTGGGACGGCAGGTATTGGAAAAATGGATGGTACTCCGGATACAGATATTTCTGCAGCAGATGAAATTTTATCATTCAAAACTAAAGGTAAATACTTTGAACAATCTTGGGCAAAAATTCCTGATAGTGATTTAGATGCAATAAAATTAACTCATTATGATTCTGCTAAACATTTGATATTAGATGATGATGATTGGAGAGGAGTAAAAAAATGTTGTCCAATTATTTCTGGAGGTTTGAATCCATTATTATTAAAACCATTTATTGATGTTATGAAAAGTGTTGATTTTATAACAACAATGGGAGCAGGTTGTCATGCTCATCCAGATGGTACAAAAGCAGGGGCTAAAGCAATAATACAAGCCTGCGAAGCATACCAAAAGAAAATTTCAATAGAGAAATATGCTAAAACTCACAAAGAGTTACAAAGAGCAATAGATTTCTTTGGTAAAAAGAAAACAACAAAGAGTTCAATAAAAAAGAAATCTAAAAAATAATTGAGTGTGATCAATAAAACATTTACAAGTAAATATTTTAGGCCCAGTTGCTAAGTTTCTTTCAAAAAGAAGCAAAACTTACAACAGGACCATAAAAACACAAAGGTATTTTTATGGCGAAATTTGTTCTTTTAGTTGCAGGAAATATGTGTGCAGGTAAAACAACTCTTGTGAATTACCTGCAGGAACATTCTGAACTTTTTGCAAAATGTTTGTCTGGTAATGAAACATTAAGAACAATAAAAGAGTTTATTGATCCAGAATCATTAAAACTTTTTTACAGCAATAGAAAGAAATATACTCACATGTTTGAACATAGTTGTTTGATTGGAAGAATTGTAAGACATAATGTTTGCCAGCAACACAATGGAATTGTTGTTTTTGATCGAGGAATAATTGAAGGCGCAGAAACCTTTGCTAAAAACTCTTATTTAGAAGGTTATTTGTCATACAATGATTATCAAGATTATTTACAGAGAGTTAAAGCAAGTTTTGATGATTTGTCAAGAATAAAAGAAGATCAGAAAACTTGGTTAGAACAATTAATAATATATTTGAAAGTTGACGATGTAAATATTTTAGTTGAAAGAAACAAGAAAAGAGCAACTGAAGGAGAAGTAGTTCCAAAAGAATATTTTGAAAAACTAAACAAAAATTATAATGACTTTTTTACAAATATAAATTCTATTTATTCTAATTTTGGAGTAACATCTCCAACAGTATTGACTATAGATGCATCTAAGGATGTTCAAGAGGATAAAAATTATTTGGAGAATGTTACAAATCAAATTATAGAAAAAGTTCAAGAGCTTTTATTTGCAAAACAAAAAACTCTTTAATACAATTATATTTCTTTTTTAATTTTCTCTTGTATTGCTTTTAGTTTTTCGTGATCTATTGGTTTTGGTTTAACATGTATTAATGTATCACCAGCATGTAATGGAATTAAATGAACATGTATATGAGCAACAGCTAGGCCTTCTACAACAATTGCAATTCTTTTAGCATTTGTTGCCTTTTTTAATGGTTTTGCAAGTTTTTTTGCTTCTGCAAAAATATCTTGGTATTCTTTGTCGCTCAAATCAAAAATATAATCTTCATGTCTTTTTGGTATTATTAACAAGTGGCCCTCATTTAATGGATTTATATCTAAGAATGCAAAATGCTTATCATTTTCATGTATCACATAACTAGGAATTTCTCCTTTAATTATTTTACAAAATATACAATCATTACTCATTTTATCCCTCTTAATTATTAATCTTCATTATACTGGTAACTTAAAGTATTATATTCTTCTGTGTCATAAACACAAATCCCTTCTTTGTGCCATAGAACAAATTCTTTTATTCCTGAATCCAATGCAAATTTACTACAAATAGTACAATAAGGTTTGCCCGCTTTAGTCATATTGCCTTTATCATCTAATCTTATGAAAAATAATCTTGCACCATCAATTTTATCTGCATTATTTTTTAACGCGTCAAATATTGCTCGCTGTTCGGCGTGTATGCAACAAGTTTTGTCAGTTACTTTTTTGTTGTATGTTGCTTTATCAACATTACATTTTCTTTGATTTTCTAAATTGCCGGGAGGAGAATTAAATCCTTGTCCAATTATTACATTGTCTTTGACAATTACACATCCACAATGACTTCTATCACAAGTTGCCTTTTTTGCTAGCTCAGCACAGATATTCATATACTTAATTGCATCTTGTTCTTCTTGATCTTTTAAATAATGCATTTTAAATCACAATAATATTCCAAAAGGTACTAGATCTTTTTTTAATTGTTCATAGTCTTTGTAATGAATTATATTCATACCTAAAGATTTAGCAATTTTACAATTATTTTTTTCAGAATCAATATATATTATTTCTTTAGGATCGATGTTTGTTACTTTCAAAAGAGTATTAAACATTTTTATGTCTGGTTTTATTGTACCTACATCATATGAAAATATTTGATAATCAAATAAATCTAATATTTTTGTATTTTCTTTTGCTAAATTAATAGAAAAATTACTAGAATTAGAAATTAATCCTAATTGCAAACCAGACTTTTTGAAAGTATCTAATAATTCTTTTGCATGTGGATATATTGCAATTAATTGCATATTTTTGTTTGCAATGTTAGTCATTTTGTTTGTGTTTTCTTCATTAGGTTCAATATGATTATCTTCACATATTGCTCTGTAGGCTTCAGATTTAGAATTCCATTGCCTAGATAAATATAATTCATTAAATTTCCTTCTGAAAACAATCTTATCTTCTACATTAAATGCTTTAATTATTTCTTTAATTATGTCTTTTCCTTGTTTTTCAAGAAGTACATCCCAAATCTCAAAAGCTATTAATTTTACCATATTACAAATACATAGCTAAGGTTTAAATAAATAAGTCTTTTTGTATATATAATGGAAATAAAAAATTATTCATTCAGAAATATAAAATTCAAATCATACAATAATTTAGACAAAGACATAGAAATAATGTCTGGTTACTTTGAACATTATCTTCCAAAAAAAGAGGATGTTGTTTTAGATTGTGGATCATATGTTGGTTGTTTTACACTTATTGCATCTAAGTTAGTTGGAAAAAAAGGAAAAGTGATTTCTTTTGAGCCTGATGCTACATCTTACAGAAAATTATTGCAGAATATTGAATTAAATAAATTAAATAATGTTATCGCAATTAACAAAGGTGTTTTTGATAAAGAAAAAAAACAAAAATTCTATGCACGAACTTCAAGAGGTTCTTCTTTTATATTTGAAAGTGAAGGTATGAAAACTATTTCTGTAAATGTTACAAATATTGACAATGTAGTTAAAGATTTAAAATTAGAAAAAATAAATTTTGTTAAAATGGATGTTGAAGGTTCTGAAATGCAAGTATTGAGTGGTGCAAAGAATACTTTAAAAACAATGCAACCTAATTTAGCAATTGCAACATATCATATTGTAAATAATAAAACAACAGATACTGATGTTGAAGACTTTTTGAAAAAACAAGGATACAAAACAGAAACTGGTTTTATGCAACACAGAGTTACTTATGCTTGGAAATAGTTATATATTTAATATTTTCTTGATTTCTTGTTGTAAACTTACTGAGTCTTTTATCATATCAAATACTAAATCTTCATCTACTCCTGAACCATCATATTGTATTGTTTCTCTAATATATCTATATTTTTGACAATTTTCGCCTAATTCTCTTATTGTTCCTTTGAAATTATCTACTATAAATTGAAAAACACAATAATGACTTCGTTCTTTGAATCCTTTTGAGTAAAGTAATGCTCTAGTATAATGGAACATAGAAATATAACAAAACATCGCAGATGCTTCAAATTCATTTTCATCCCTAAATTTTCTAGATTTTTCTAGAAATCTATCTGCAGTATCTATTTCTTTTTCAATTATGCCGTCTTCTAAATCAGATTTTTTAATTAATCCCTTTTCAATACACTCATTAAAATTCATAAATCATCACCATAAATTTTAATGCCTTTTTTAACTTCTTTGATATAAGGGGTATTTTTTATTTTTTTAAATTCAAGTAAAGATTTTATATTTAATTGAACATTTCTATCATAAGTGATTGATTCAAAATATTTTTTTATTTCAAAATATTTATTTTTATCTATTTTATTTGTAGTAAGAATAAATAAATCTAAATCGCTTTTAGAATCATATGTACCAAATGCACAACTGCCATATAAATAACAAGAAATAATATTTTCTTTTATGTCTTTCAACATTTTTTTAGTTTTATCTGATTCTAATAAGTATGGAAAGGCAATTCTTTTAATTAAATTTGCATTTGAATTATCAATATTTAAGCTATACAAATGACTCTTGCCTACAATCTCTTTAGTTAAAAAGTCTTCAGTATACAATGCTTTACAAATTATTTCCGAAGTATTTGGCGCTATAGTTAAAATTTTAGATATCTGATTTATAGAGTATTTTTTGCCTATATTTAAACTAAAAAATAGAACTACATCAAAGCCTTTATATTTTTTTAAATAATTTATCATATGATATAACATATACATATATGTTTAAAAGTATATCGTTAATCTTTCAAGAAAAATAATTTTTTTGACTTTTCGCTATTTGGTTTCATATTTAAATCAGAATAGATTTGTATTAAAGCAGAATCATCTAATGCAGTTATTCTTTTTATTTTATCTGCACAAGTTCTCATTGCTTTTGCTCGTTCTTGTATTGTTGTTTCTGATGCTTGTGGTTGTCCAGGGCCACCTACACAACCATAGTTACAATACATTACTTCAATAAAATGATAAAATTCTCCATTTTCAATTCTTTCAAGCAAATGTTCTAATTGTCCAACACCAAATACAATTGCGATACTTAAATTATATTTTCCTATTTGTATTTTGTAGGTTCTTAATTTATCATCTTGTCTGAATTCTAATATTTCTTTTTCTTGTCCAATATATTTTGCAAAAGCAGTTAAAAATGCTTCTGTTATCCCACCAGTAACTCCAAATATTGTTCCTTCTTTTGATGCACTTTGCATTAATTCATTTTCAGAAACATTATTAAAATCAATTTTTCTTTTCCGAGACCAATCTGCTAATTCAACAGTTGTTAAAACATAATCAACATATTTTAATTTAATAATTTCATTTCCTTTTTTGTGCTCAAATGTATCAATAGTTTCAAATTTCTTTAATGTGCAGGGCATAATCCCTACTACAATTATATCTTCAGGATGTTTGCCAATTTTGTAACTAAAATAGTTTTTTGCAATACTTCCAACAATCTGATTTGGTGATGCTATTTTAGAAACGTGTGGATATAAATCTTGATGCATTCTTTTTGCATACATTTTCCAACCAATACAACAAGAATTTAACATTGGAAAATAGCTTAAATCATTTTTATCTAGCAATTCTTTAAATGCATGTACTTCTTCATATACTGCTAAATCAGCACCTAAAGGAGTATCTAGAACATAGTCAAAACCCAGTTCTTTAAGCAAGCCAACACATTTGTTAGTTAGTTCTTCACCAGCAGTATGTCCAAACTCTTCTCCTAGTGTTACGCGAACAGCAGGTGCTAGCTGAGCAACCATTACTTTACCTTTAGATTTCTCATTCTCAATAGCTTTAATTAGATCATCAAGTTTGTTCATATAAATTTCTTCAGGCATTGTAATAATATATGTTAAGGATTTATATAATTAATGTTATCATTTATTTAACAAAATATATTTATATTATATTTATGGAGTGATGATTATGCCAACAGCTATGATAGCAGCAAAACCTAAACCAAAAGTAGAAGTTAGAGGAAAACAATTTGAGTTAAAAGGGCGAAAATTAGTACGAAGCGCAGGTACTGGTACAGATAGATTAACTATAGTTAAAGATTTAAGACAAGTATTTGCACGAGATGGCAAAATTGAAACATTAAAAAAATTTATTGAGAAGGGTAATATTAGATCTTTATATGTTGAGTTAGGAATCAAGTTTACTGATTTTTTAGATGCCGGTTTTACTATTGGACAATTATACGTACAAGGTTTAACTGCAAAAGAAATTATTGATGAATTTAATAAATTAGATGTTAGACAAAAAACAAGATATGGATTAAATAAGAAAAAAATTTTTGAATGGTTAATGGGCGCTGGCGCTCCAAGATATGAGACATTAACATTATTATCCGGTAAAGATCCAGTAAAAGAAATAAATGAACAAGTAGCAAATGAAAAAAGAATAATTGCTGATGAAAAAGCTACTCAAGATAATGCGATAGCTGTTAGAATAAGTCCTTTTTTAGAAGATGTTAAAAGATATCAAACGGGCGAACGAATTGATAATAATACTAAACTTGCTAATGATACTCTTTATGCTATTCAACAATCAAAAGATCCTTATGTTAAACAATTACATAACGCGTTAGCTGTATTAAGAACAAAATATTCTGCTAATAGGACAAGCCAAACATATGTTTCTGAAGTCCAAAATGCATTCGATGTAATTAAAAATTCTATAATTGATAAAGATTTTGCTTCACGATTGAAAAGAACTAGGGTTACTGGTTGGACTTTTGGCCCAGAAAAAACCACTATGAATGTTTATGATGTTATGCAAAGATTTGTAAATTTTTCAATGGATAGATTTACTTTAGATACTGTTGAACAAGCTGGAAAAGAACTAAGAGTAAATATGTTGTCTAGTAAATCTATTGACGAAGTATTAAAAGCAGCAGAAAATATGAAATTATCTGATGAATCCAAAGCAAAATATATTAAAGAATTATTTAAACGATCTGGACAATCAGTAGATAGCTTTGTATATGATGTTATATCTAGTGCATTTGGAGATTTAGGATTTGATGGAAAAATGCCAAAAGCAAGTAAAGTTATTTCTAAATTAATAGATGTTTTTGGAGCAAAAACAATATTTAAAGCAATATCTAAAATGATTACTTTTGTTCAATATGGAAGAGAAATACCTATATTAAGAAGACGGATGACTGATGTATTGAGTTATTTAGATTATGAAAATTTGAATCAAGAAGATTTTGGAATTATATTTGATTTTGTAAAGACCACTGGAATACCTATTTATTCTGAAAGTTTTTTGGAACGATATATATCTAGTAGAATGGGCCCTATTTTGAAAACTAACAAATTATTTAATAATGGTATGTCTAATTTGTTAGAATCGTATTTTAAAGAAGGAGGGCTTTCAAAAAGTCCACAAGCATTACGATATATTACACCATTAGCTTTTGTTGTTCATCAATTAGTTGAAGAATTTGGGTTGCAAAATAAAGTTGAAACAATTAAAACAGTTCATTCATTATTTGTAAGAAAATTTGGAAAACAAACTGCAGATTTAGTATTTGCATCAACAATCATGTACGAGCATATTAAAAGATAAGTGAAACCATGAAAGTATTATTAGTATTTGCATTCAGAGACTTTCAGGATAAAGAGTTTACTCTGGGTCTCTAGTGATGCCAAGTCTCTAATTTTACCAAAAACCGGCGACTGTAAAACGCCGGCTTTATAAATATATTGGTTTATTAGTATATTTATGTTAGATTTAATGTTAGAGATGAATCCTTGGTGGGGTAATAATAAATTTGATTTTCCTGGATTACCTCGTGAGTTGTATTTAGATATTTTAGAAAAATATATTGATAATAAAGATGTAATTTTATTATCAGGGTTAAGACGTGTTGGTAAAAGTACAATATTAAAACAGATAATATATAAACTTATTTTTAATAAAAAAGTAGATCCAAAATTGATTCTATATTTATCTTTAGATTCGTATATTTTGAAAGATTACTCTATATATGATATATTACAAGAATTTAGAAAAGCAAATAATATTGAATTAGGTCAGAAAGTTTATTTATTTTTGGATGAAGTTACTGCAAAAGAATCTTTTAATCAAGAATTAAAAAATTTATATGATTTAGGAAATATAAAGGTTTTTGCTAGTTCCTCTTCTGCAAGTAAATTAATAGATAAGAAAGCATATCTTACTGGTAGGTCTAGAATTTTAGCAATAGAGCCGTTAATATTTTATGAATTTTTATTATTTAGAGGATATTTAAATAAGAAAAATCCAAAATATTTATTAGAAAATTATTTTAAAGAATATATGGAGTTTGGTGGAATTCCAGAATATGTATTGACAAAAGATCCTACATATATTACTAGTTTAGTTGATAATATAATTTACAAAGATATTGTGGCAGTTAATGGTATCAAAAACGCAGAAATAGTAAAAGATTTATTTAGATTATTATGTGAGCGAGTAGGAAAACAATTATCTTATACTAAAATAGGCGCTGTGTTGGGTATTGATAAAGATACTGTCAAGAAATATATTGGCTATTTTGTAGATACTTATTTATTTTATGTTATTGAAAAAGATGCTAAAAGTTTAAATGAACGAATAGTTGAAAATAAAAAGATTTATTGTGCAGATGTAGGTATAAAAAATGTAACTACTGGATTTAGAGATTTAGGTGCAATATATGAAAATCTAGTATTTCTTAAAATAAAACATTTTAAACCTCGATTTGTTAAAACAGGTCCTGCGGAAATTGATTTTAAATATTCTGATACTTTGATTGAAGCAAAATTTGGTCAAGAATTAACTAAAGAACAGCAAAAATTATATGATTCTGTTAAAGTTAAGACTAAAATAATTGCCAAAGGTATTGATTTCTTTTTGTGATGGGATTATAGTATGAAAGCATTAATAATAATTGCATTTAGAGATTATCAAGACAAAGAGTTTATTCCTGTTAAAGATGCACTTGAGAAAGCAGGAATAAATTATGATGTTGCTAGCACACAAAAAGGATTAGCTAAAGGCGTATTTGGTCAAACAATAAATGTTTCGCAAATACTAGATGAATCCATTAAAAAAGTAAATGATTATGATGCAGTTGTTTTTATTGGTGGTTCTGGCACACCAACAATCAGAGCAAACAAATATTCTATTAAATTAGCCGAAGAATTCTTTAAACAAAAGAAAGTTATTGGTGCAATTTGTTGGGCCCCTACTATTTTAGCAAAAGCAGGAATTCTTAAGAACAAAAAAGCAACTGTGTGGTTAGGTTATGATAATGAATATCAAAAGCAAACTCATGAAGTCCTAGAACAATATGGTTGTGATTTTGTAAATAGAGATTTAGTTGTTGATGGAAAAATAATTACTGCCGAAGGCCCGCCATCAGCAGAGAAATTTGCAAAAGAAATTGTTAAGCTTTTAAATGTTATAAGGTAATATCCATGTATCAATATAGTTATTTAATTGGAGATTTAATTGCATTAATAATTTGGATAATCTTATTTTTATGGCGTAAAGATGTTCGAAGAGAAATGATTATCATGTCTTTCCTTTTTGGTATTGCTGGGCCAATATCTGAGTTAATTTATACTATTGATTGGTGGCGTCCATTAACAATGACTGGAACAATAATAGGGATAGAGGATTTTATATTTGGTTTTGTTATTGGAGGTATTGCATCAGTCATTTATGAAGAGTTATTTAAGAAAAAATTGATGACTAATACTCTAAATAAGACCAGTAAATATAATGAAACTAAAAATTTGTTTTTTATTGGATTGATTTTAGCAATATTATTTTTATTCTGTTTTTTTGTACTGCGAATTAATTCATTTTACTCCTCAATTATTGCATTAATTATACCAACTATATATATTTGGATAAAAAGAAGAGATTTAATTTTTAATTCGTTTGCAACAGGTATAATTATGATAATTGTATTTAGTTTATTTTATATTGTTCCAGAACTAATTTCTCCAGGATGGATAGCTACAACCTGGTATTTTAACAAATTATCTGATATAACTATATTAAAAATACCTATTGAAGATATAATCTGGTTGTTTTTCGCAGGGTTATTTATCGGACCAGTGTATGAATTTTGTATTTCTGCAAAATTAGTTAAGAAGAAATGATTTTTATTTCAAACTGGTTACTATCTCGTCTATATTCAAATTTTTTGTTTCTCCAGTTTGCATATTCTTTAAACCAAATGTTTTAGATTCAATTTCTTTTTTGCCAACAACAATTACAAAAGGAATAGATTCTTTGTTTGCATAATCTAATGCTTTGCTCAATTTATCATCATATGCTATACTTGCACTAATTGTATTTTGTCTTAATGATGTTGCTATTTCTAAACAAGTATTTATTTTATCTAAAGGTATAATTAGCACTTTAGGAGTTCTTTCAAAATCTTTTAATTGTATTTTATCTTCTGTTATTGCGGTATAAATAACATCTAAACCAAATGTCATTCCAGATGCAGGATATTCTCTATCACTTTGCAAAAAGTTTTGGATCATTGAATCCCATCTTCCACCTGCAGCAACACTTGATTTTACTGCACTCTTTTTAATATATACTTCCCACATAGGGCCAGTATAATATCCTAAGCCTCGAGATAGTGTTGGTACGAAATAAAAATCTTTTTTTATTTCTTGATTTGCAACACAATCAAATAATTCTTTTAGTTCTTTTGCACCTTCATTAAATAAATCATTGTTACATTTACTTTCTAAGAATCTTAATTTTTCTAAATTATCTTCAATGCTCTTTGCGCCATTTAATAAATCGAAAATTGCATCAATACTATTTTCAGCAATATCTTTTTCTCTTAATTCTTTTTCAACTTCTTTTTGACCTATTTTTTCTAATTTATCTAATGACAATGCTACATCAATATATTGTTCTTCTTTTATATTGCACGTTTTGAATAATCCAAATAAAACCTTTCTATTATTTAATTGAATATAAACATCTAAATCCAAATCAGAAAATATATCAAAAGTCATTTTCATGAATTCTGCATCTAAACCTAAATTTTTAATTCCAACAACATCAACATCGCATTGAGTAAATTCTCTTAGTCTACCAGTTTTTACCGGCCCATCTCTAAATACTTTTCCAATTTCATATCTTCTTAATGGCAATCTTAAAGTAGGGTTTAATGAAATTAGTTTGCCCAGTTTGAATGTCAATTCATAACGCAAGCATAAATCTCTGTCGCCTTGGTCAGTAAGTTTGTATGTTTCTTTTAAAATTTCTTCTCCACCTGCATATTTACTTGCTGCAATTTCGTAGGCTTCTAGAATGCTTGTTTCTATTGGTCTAAAGCCATACTTTTTGAAGTTCTTTTTTAGGACATCAGTTATTTTTTCACGAACTTCTTGCTCTTCAGGTAAATACTCTTTTATTCCTTTTAATTCTTGAAATATCATATTCTCACAAACCGAACTATAATACTAATAATATTGTTAATCCCACTATATAAATGTACTTATCAGATTTGTTTTTACTACTAGTTCAGTAGTAGTTACTACTATATATGTAGTAGTTGGGTGATTTTTAGTAGATACTAATCTAGCAAAACAAATATAAATAACTTATTTATTATATATCTAGAATTGGTGATAATATGAATGCAGAAGCAGGTTTATTTTTAATAGGTTTGGGTGTAGGAACATATATTCCAACATTGCCAAAACCAATAAATGTTATACAGCCTTTTTTAGGTTTAGTAATAATCTTAGTTGGTGTTTTATTATTAATTAAGAAGTAGAATTAATCTATTTTACTTAATGTTCTTAAGAAACCGAATAATTTTGTTCTTAAGGCAACAGGTAAATTATCTTTTCTTTCACCGTCCAGATAGGCAATATCTAATTTGTATAATGCATTTAAAAATGATTCTTCTGGAGAAAAATCATTTTGAGATCTATTATCTAGTTCTTGCGTAAGTATTTTATTAAATAATGTTGGTTCGCCGTTTTCATTATATAGTAATTCTAAAAGTGTTTTTGATACAGGATCTAATTCATTGATCTTTCTAGATAATTTATATTTATCTTCGCCAAGGTCTCTTTCGAATTCAGGTTTTTCATTAAATGGTACTCTATTTGCATCTAGCATGTATTGTTGATTTGCAATAGATTTTAATTCGTCGCTTAATGCTTTTATTTTAGGGATTAATGGTAGGCAATGTTTCTTAATCTTTGCAGGACTAACTCTAAAATTAGCCCCTAACCAAACAGTTGCAAGAAGTAGTTTTGGATTGATCTTTTCTTTGGGCCTAGGTTTTTGTTCTTCAAATCCCAAAACCAATTGTTTTGGTCTCTTCTGTTCTATTCGTGGTCTTTCTGTAGGCATGAACACATCACTAATCTCTTTGGATAATATATTATCTAATAGGATAACATTTATATATCTATTTTTATTTGTTAATATATATTATATATTTATTTATTGTATATTTTGAATAATGAAATTATAATTTGTGATGATCATGCCTAGACCTAGAAAAGAATTAGAATCTATTTTTAGATATAAACATTCTGCAGTAGTTGGTAGGACAGGAACAAAGACTCTTTTGCGATCTAAATTAAAGAGACAACTAGAACAAATAAGTGCTGATCCTGCAGTTTATTCAAAAAATTCAGATCTTGCAAGGAAATTAGACTTTTTAATAAATTCTGATTTAGATAATATCAAAAACCAAAGAATGGCAGTAGCAATATTAAATTATATTGAAAATAAATCTTTAATTCGTACATTGCCAAGATTAACTGACAGTGTGCGTAATAGATCTCGAAGTCTTGAATTACATAGATTATATGTTAAATCACAATACTTAAAATCTCAATTAGTTAAAGCTGAAAAAGAAGGTACTTTAGAGGATATAAATAAATATACTGAGTTATTTGCATCATCATTAGCTGAATTGGAAAGATTCAGAGCGACTTTAGTTAAAAAAGCAGTACCGGATATTAGACAAAAAAAACAAATTGCAGTAATGGATCCAGAAAAATATAGACAAGAATATGAGGCCTTTATTGAATCAGTTAGTCCTAAATATTATGATTATTTAGAAAAGTTAGTTGATGAAACCAAAGATTATTTTGGTTATGAGAATGCTGATTTTTTAGTAAATAAATCTAATAGACCTTTTTTGGATTTGTATTTAGATTTGGTATCTAGTTTAGATAAAGAATTTTCCTATGAATCGAAATTAGGGATATTATCTGCAAACATGGAAAAATTTTCAAAGAATAATTTTTTTAAAAAAATATTGTATAAGACATTTTATAAACTTCTAGATGAATTTAGGACTGCAAAAAAAATGCGCGGGGCATTAGAAGTTAAACAAGGTTTGTGGGTAGATGATTGTGTTGTAGAGTTAAATAAATTATTAAGATTTGCAATAGCAGGAAAAGATGTATTTTTAGAGGATTTAGAAAAAATTTATTCACATATTAAATTATATCCTGGTGCAAGTGAAACTGCATTTAGATTATATTCGCGTGATATTGTGTTTATTCCTGCAATAAAAAAAGTTTTAGGTTCTTTTCCTGATGTTAAGAGTTTAGATATAAATGCATGTAAAAAATCATTAGGATTATTATCTTTTTTATCAGAATATAAAGATGAAAAGCTTTCACAATTAGTATCTGAATTAACTTCAAAGTTAAAAACTAGAATTGAAAATTTACAAAAAGCATCAGTTCAAAAACCAAGAATATCAAATACAATATATTTGTATTCAAATATTGTGTTTCCCGAAGAACATGTGTTGAAAATGAAAACCGAATTAGGCAATAACTTTAACGATACAGATATAAAAGGATTAATGATATTATTAGTAAAGGGTGCTAATTTGATTGGTAACAAACCAAAACCAATAAATGCAGCATATTATAAAAGATCTGACTTTGAACGAAATGCAGTAAATGGATTAACTGCATTTTTTGGAAATCAAAATATGGCAAAAGATTTTTATTATAAACTTGAACAATTCCTATTAGATAATGAAATTTTAGTTTTACATAAAGAAGGTACGGCAATTGGGTTGAATAATTTTTATTCTTTTAAATATGATTCTATAAGAGAATTTTGTAATTGGGCATTAAGATATGTTAAAACCAAAGGGTGATTGAATGAAACAATTGTATATTTATTTTATTGTGTTTATTTTGGTTGTTGCCTTGATTGTATTGGCAGTCCTTTTGCCTAAAAAACAAACAATTGATCTAAACTATGATGTTGTTTTAGCAGAAACGGGAGATAATGTAACATTAAATTATGTTTTGTATGTTGATGGAAATGTTATTGATAGTTCCTATGATCGAAATGAACCATTCACATTTACAATCGGTTCTGGTCAAACAATAAAAGGATTTGATAATGGAATTATTGGAATGATTGAAGGCCAAGATAAAATAATTAATGTTAGTCCAGAAGATGGTTATGGTGCATCAAATGATTATCCACAAAAACAAGATTTTGATTTGAATTTTGTGTTATCAACATTAAAACAGCAAACAGGCAAAGATCTTAATGCAAATGAAATCCAAGGTGGAAAATTTTCTTTGTATGGAAAAAATTGTGTGTTTGATGGTTATGATTTGAATGCAAATAAACAAACAATTGCCTGTCAACATCAACTAGCAGGAAAAACATTAACATTCAAAGTAAAGTTATTGAAGATTGAGAAACCAGTAATCTCTACAAATTCAAATGATTTGAATGCAGTTGATCTTAATAATGTAAATATAGATATTAATAATTAGATTGAAGGATAAAAGGAGGAGAGAATATGTCTGAGAAATCTAACACAGATAAAGAAAATATAAAAAAAGAAACTACTAATAAAAAGGGTGTTAGTAAAATGATGTATTTTACAACTCCAATATATTATGTAAATGATAATCCTCATTTAGGTCATGCATTTACAACAATCAATGTCGATTTCTTAACTCGTTTTTATAAATCATTGGGCAATGATGTTTATTTTTTAACAGGTACAGATGAACATGGTGCAAAATTAGAGAAAGCAGCAAAAGTAGTAAATAAAAGTCCAAGAGATTTTGCAGATTCAATAGTGCCTGGATTTTATAATGCGTGGAAAAGATTTAATATTAATTATGATCATTTCATAAGAACAACAGATAAAGAACATGAAGCTAATGTTCAAAAATGGTTCCAAAAATTATATGATCAAGGAGATATTTACAAAGGAAAATATACTGGTAAATATTGTGTTGATTGTGAAGGTTATTTTGGTGATGATGAATTATTGCCTGGAGATTTATGTCCTTATCATAAAAAACCAGTAACAATCATGGAAGAAGAAAGTTACTTTTTTAAGTTATCTAAATATGAATCTTATATTAAAGAATTGTATGCAAAAAAGGATTTTGTTTATCCTGAAAAATTCAAAGGAGAAGCAGTTCAAAAGTTTTCTCAAGGTTTGAAAGATGTAAGTATATCAAGAGTCAGTTTAGATTGGGGTGTTCAAGTACCTTTTGATAAAGAACATGTTATTTGGGTTTGGTTTGATGCACTTATTAATTATATGTCTGGATTAGAAGGTAAAGAACAATATTGGCCAGCAATACATGTTATTGGTAAAGAAATATTTTGGTTCCACACTATTTTGTGGCCAGCAATGTTAAAAGGTATGGGTTATGACGCACCTAGGTTTTTTGTTCATGGTTTTTGGAATAGTAATGGAAATAAGATGTCAAAAAGTTTAGGTAATTTTGTTACAACTGACATGTTGGCAAAATATGGTATTGATGAAGGGCGGTATTTTGTTTTAAGACAAATGCCTTATGGTGAAGATTCAGATTTCAATGCAAAAATGTTTGAAGAAAGATATTTGGAATTATCAAACAATGTTGGAAATTTGATTAACAGAATTGCAATTATTGCCCAAAAGAATTATATTGATCTAACTAAAGAATATTCTATTGAGGCTAGTATTCAAAAAGAAATTGATGAAACAATCAAAGAAGTAAAAGAGAATTTAGATTGTTTTAAAGTTCAGGGTGCATTGCAGAGAATTATGCAATTTGCTCAGTTTTTGAATAAATATACTAATGATAAAGAACCTTGGAAATTAGTAAAAGTAGATAAAGAAAAAGCATCATTAGTAGTTGCAAATTTAGTTATTGGAATAAACATCTTGACATTATTGTTAGAGCCTGTAATGCCTGAAAAGATGAAAGATGCTAGAAAGATCTTTGATTTCAAAGCAGAAAAGATTATTGATATTTATACTTTGAGCACAAAGAAGATAAAGCAGGAAAAAGTAATGAATATAGAACCTAAGATTCTTTTTCCCCAAGTGATGAAGTTTGAATTTTAATTTGAGATTATTATGCAATTTAAAGAGTCAGAAATCATTGAATTAAAAAAGAGTACTGCACAAATAGAAAATTCATTAGAAGATATTTGTGCTTTTTGTAATCATAAAGGCGGAATGCTTTATTTTGGTATTAATGAAATAGGCAAAGTAGTAGGACAAGATATTTCTGATTCTACTTTAAAGAGAATATCTCAATTAATATCTCAAAAAATAAAACCAGAAATTCAACCAATTATAAAAGAACTTGTTTTGGAAGGAAAAAAGATTATTGAAGTAAAAATTCCCGAAGGATTAAATAAACCATATTCAATTGATGGTAAAGCATACAAAAGAATTGGTTCTGAAACAAGAGTTATGAGTTTTGAAGAATTAAAAAAATCTTTGAAATGGTCAGTAATAAAAGATTGGGCATATGAGATTTGTGAGCAAGCAACATTTAAAGATATAGATTTGAATAAAGTTAAAGAATATTTGAAAATGAGAGATAGTAATAGAAATGTTTCTTCAAAATTATCAATTTCTATAAAAGAAATTTTAGAAAATATTAATGCTACAAAAAAAGGCAAACCAACAAATGCAGGAATATTATTTTTTGGAAAAATGCCATTAAAATATATTCCTCAAGCACAGCTAAGATTGGCAAGAATAAAAGGATTAGAAAATTATAATGATATTTTAGATCGATTTGATTGCCAAGGTACACTTTGGGAAATGGTAAATGATGCAGAATTATTTATCAAGCGAAATATAAATCTTTTAGGATTAAGAACAAATAAATTCAAAAGAATAGATAAATTTGAATATCCTATTAAAGCATTGAGAGAAGCAATAATTAATGCGTTAATTCATAGAGATTATTTAACTCCTAGCGATGTGAGAGTTTTTATTTTTGATAATAGAATAGAAGTAATTAATCCAGGAACATTTCCAGATGATGTTACTCCTAAAAAACCAAAACATAAACCAGTAAATCCGTTATTGGCAAACTATATGTATGATATTGGGTTTATTGAGAAATATGGCTCTGGCATTAATTTGGAAAACAACTTATGTGTTGAGAATGGTAATAAAAAGCCGAGGTATGATTTGTCATCAACAATAGAAACAAAAGCAATATTTGATTCTCAATTATATAAGAGGATATTTGAAGACTACCCTGAAAAGGTGACAGAAAAGGTGACAGAAAATCAAGTACAAATTATAGAATTAATTCAAAATGATGTTAATATAACTATATCTAAATTATCGGAGATATTACAAATAAGTCCAAAAAATATAAAAGAAAACATATCTAAATTGAAACAGAAAGGAATATTAGAAAGAATTGGCCCTGATAAAGGCGGTTATTGGAAAGTAATAAATAAAAAGTAATAAGTTATTATATTATAGTGGTAATGTATGAAAAAAGAATATAAAATAATATTGATAGTTGCGATCTCAATAGTATTGATGACTACTATATTCTATTCTTTTTTTAGTTCTTTTGAAAAAACAGGGTTATTTACCTTACCTAATAATTTATCTAAAACAATTTATAAAATTAATAACTCCGAAAATCCAAAGTTTACTACTATATTAGATACTATTAAGTTAAAGCAATTTTCATTGCCATTAATTTATGGTTATATAAAAGATATTAATGGAAATAAATTAGTAAATGTCAATATAGATTTATATTATCAATATAATGAAAATGATAATACTTATAGAATCTTTATGTTAAATGCAAAAACAAATAGTAATGGTTATTATTATTTTAATTTGGTAACTTTAAAGAATAGACTTACGTCTTTTTTGGGTAGTTTGCCTAACCAACCATATTCAATATTTTTAGAAGTTTATAAAGATGGGTTTATGGACAAATATATTTATGATTTTGATGAAAAAGGGAAATTATTATATGATAATAGTGTTTGGCAAGTGAATGTAAATTTATCTGAATTATTAGAGACAAAAAAAAATGTAGTAGGAAATCTTTTTGTAATTTATTATCCAGGTCAGGAATATTGTGCTAGTTTGGCAATGAATTATATGGAAGAATATTATCCAAAAGTACAAAATATTTTGGGTATTTATAATATAGATCATAATACAGGATTTATTTTTGAAACCATTTCAAAACATGGACAAAATCCATGGATTACTACATATGATGGTATTTATGGTATATGTGATCCATGGACAGATAATATTAATGATTCCCAAATAAAACAGATGTGGTTAGAAATTACCCCTCATGAAATGGTGCATAATTTTTTATCTTTCAAAGTTAATGATGTATCTAATACCTATTTGTTACCTAATTGGGCGAATGAAGGATTAGCTTATTATGTGCAAAATATATTAAATAATATAGATATAAATTGTAATACTAATTATTTGATTTCGTTAGACAATTTTGTTCCTGGGAATATGCCTCAGTATCACTCTGCAGCCTGTAGTTTTAAATTATTAGAACAAAATAATTCGGGGTTTATAAAGGAAGTTATTGCTTTAGATAAAACTATAACTTTGACTAATCCGTGGTGTACATATAAAACAATAGCTAATTTATCTAGTGTTAATATTTCAGGGTATTATATTAAAACAATTCTTTCGCAGGTATATGGCTCTGACTTGACAGACTTTTTTGTAGATAATTTTGGTTTTAAAAAATCAGATATCGATTTAGGAAATACAAATGTAATAAATTATTTAAATAATTGTAATGAGGGGGATTAGATGAGATGGTATTGGATTGTATTAATTATAATTGTTGTTTTAGCAATAATTATTGGTATTTGGTATTATGTTGCTTCAAATAAAAATTTAGAACAATTAGATACCTATAATTCACAATTAAATTCAATGGATTTTAATAGTGGTCAAGAAGTAATGAGCTTTGTATTAGAATCATGTAATAATGCAAATTCAAAATTGTTAGCAAACTTAATTTCATTAAGTGGAATAAGTAAATACATGGCAATAGAAACTAAATCTGATGTGGATGCTTTGCAAGAATATAAAACACAATTATGTTCTTGTATGAATTCTAAATTTAGTATTATAGATATTTTTAATTCAGTAGATGATTGTAGTAAGTGGTGATTATGAATGAAATTTACTTTGTTTGTTATAGTTGTTGCTGCAGTTTTATTTGTAGGTTATTTTGGTATTAATACTGCGGTTGCTAAAATAACTTATGAACCAGTTACAATGGAAATGCCTGTTGTAAAAATAAATAATATATTTCCTACTGGTATGTTGTATTTGGCAGATGGGCAAAGAGAATCTTATGCAATAAAAAACTATGCGTATTTAAAAAACTCGGATGATGCTGAATATTTGCAATCATTGCAAAAATCTTTGATAATTGTTGATCCAAATAATTTCACACAGCAAGAATTGCAACAAATTAAAGCAAACAAAAAATATGTGATTGCAGAATTGAATATTAATGAGAAAAACACAAATGAAAAAATAAAAGATTATTTGAATTCAGGGTACAATGGATTTTATTTGTCTGGAGTAAATAATGAATCAGATATTGCAGTTATTCAAAATTTATCTAACAAGATTAAAGCAATAAATGGTAATGCTTTAGTTGTAGGCGAGGCAAAGTTTTTATCAAATACAAATTATATTAATTATATTGATGGAATATTAGCTGAAAATGTATTTTACAAAGATAATTTAAAAGCGGTGAATACTCAATTGTTAGATGAATTGAATAGTACGTTAAACAAAGGTAAATTTGTGTTGAGTGTAGATTATTCAAAAGGATTAAACAATAGATGTAATTTTGTTAACAATTCGAGAGCAAACAAATTCATAGCTTTTGTAGCATCAAAAGATTTAGATGAAATTCCAAGTTTTACATGTGATGAAATTAAATTTAGTCAATGATGTTTATGATATTAGAAAAGAAATTAACCTTTGCATTCAGAGAATTCTTTCCTTTGTATTGGGCATCAATTAGAGATTATTCTGAAAATGATTATATAATTATTACAAAAGGAAGAGAGAGTGTTTGTTATTATTTAGGAAATCTAACTGCAATTGAGAAAACTAGAGAAAAATTATCAAGAAAAACATTTAGAAATAAGCTAATTATTGATTTAAAAAAAGAAAATAAAAAAGTTGAAAATTACGCGCTGAAAGATATATCTAAATTATCTTTAAAAGAAATACTCGTTGAATTCAATAAATTTATCAAGTTAATTTTGGATTGGGCTAAAGTTTATCATTTAACCGAAGAAGAATATTGGAAAGGTTTGGAGAATATTGTTCCAAAAAAAGAATTAGAACAAATATCTCATCTAAGATTTGAATCAAAAAAGATAAGCATGAAGAGCTGGAAATATACTGGCAGAATTTTAATTCCTGAAATAATTCAAAGAACAAAAATTAGTTATGGTGATTGTGTTTTATATACTTTTGATGAGTTAATGAATTTGCCAAAGAAACCTAGTGCAAAAGTTATTGCTGATAGAAGAAAAGGATGGGGAATAATTAAAAAAGGCAAAATTAAACTTATGGCTGATAAAGAATTAACAGAGTATAAAAAATTAATTTCAAAAGAACATAAATTAGAGAAGAAAGAATTACAAGGATTAGCTGTTCACAAAGGTGAAGTCATTGGAGAAGTAAAATTAGTTAAGTCAAAAGATATGAATAGAAACAAAATTTTTGATTTACATAACAAGATTCTAGTTACAGAAATGACAAAACCAGAATTAGTTCCTTTTTTGCAAGGTTGTTTAGGTATAATAACAGATGAAGGGGGCTTGCTTTGTCATGCGTCTATTTTAGCAAGAGAATTCAACTTGTCTTGTATTGTTGGCACTAAAATCGCAACAAAAATTCTCAAAGACAAACAAAAAGTTAAATTAGATGCCAATACTGGAACGATAATTATTTTATAAAACCATTTATATTCTTTTTCTATTTCTTTCTTTAATGCAAACAATAACTAAATTAGAAGACTTGAAGAAAGAGTTTGAACAAATATCTCAACCAAATAATGTTGGTTATATGGATATTGAGACAACTGGATTAAGTCCTGATTATCATAGTATTACATTAATTGGTTTGCATTCTCCTGAAGCAACAAGCATTTACATTGACAATATAAATCATAAAAGAGCTTGTAATGATATTGATACTTGCAAATATTTAGTTACTTTCAATGGGAATAGATTTGATATTCCATTTGTACATAAACAATATGGTTTGAAGCAAGATTTTAAGTCTATAGATTTAATGTATTTGTTTTGGCAGTTAGGTTATAAAGGGGGATTAAAGAAGATTGAGACAAATTTAGGTTTAAGTAGAATGGATGAAGTAGCTGGTATGAATGGAAGAGAAGCTGTTGATTTATGGTACAAATACAAAGCAGGAGATCAGCATGCTTTGAACAAATTAGTTAATTATAATATAGAAGATATTGTTAATCTGGAAGTTCTTTTTAATTTTGCTTTACACAAATCTTTTGGCAATCCTATCTCCTTTGATGATTTAAAGCAACACAAACAAAGTATAATGAATAGAATTAAAGAAAAAGAGAGTTTGTATATTTGGAATTAGATTTCAGTATTAATTGTATTATAGATATTTGTTTGGTGATTGTGCATAAATTTACCATAAAGAGCATCTTTGATTTTTCTTGTTCTTACAAAATCTTTTCTTCTTTCTGAACTTTCATAGCTTTCCAATTGGTCTGTCAATAAAGATACTGGAATATTCATTCCATGAACATCTATTACTTTGTTTTCCTTTAATCTATATTCCAAAGATATCCATCTATTTTTGATTTTTTCTTTGAAATCGCCCATAACTTCTACTTTGATTGCTTTGATATTAAACTCGCCGTAGTAAGATTCAAATCTATCTGTTTTTCCAAAGGTTATAGGTCTAACTAAATATTCCTTTAACAATTCATTTATTTTTTCTGCACCTTCTTTGTCAGTCATAATATCTATGTCGCCAGGATTTACTTTTACTCCTTGCAATGCTAAGCTAGAACTACCTACTAGCACCCATTTGATATTTTGTTTATCAAATTTTTGGGCTATGACTTTCAATGCAGAGAGTAATTTTCTGTTTAACATAATAAAACCTAAAAATTAGAAATTAATTTTTATTTATTTTTTAATCTTATAAAAGAACAAAGTGTTTATATGTTTTACTTTTTGTTTTTGAAATTTAAATATGACCCGGACGGGATCCAGAACGAGCCTTTTAGAAAAAGGCACCGTCTGCCAAAATTGGCCAATCCACATTCGTGTATTGAGTAGAATTTGCAATTCTACAAATGACCCGGACGGGATTCGAACCCGCGACACTTAGATTAAGAGTCTAATGCTCTACCAGGCTGAGCTACCAGGCCTATATGCCTTTCTTTCTTCAAAGAAGAGAAGTGTATAAGATTGAAGACACAAAGTCTTAAATCTTTTACAAAGTGTCATAACTCCCAAGTGATGACACAAGGTCTACAGTCCACTCCAAAGAAAGAATACTCGATTGCATAAATGCAATTGCTATAAGCAAAATATCGAGATATATTTTTAGTGGCTTTATGCCACTTAGTTTTCTTGGTACAGACGGTGTACTTTCTTTTTCTAAAAGAAAGTCCTCGACGCAGGAAGAGGGACTCGAACCCTCGCCTCATTGCTGAGATTAGATTAGCAGTCTAACGCGTTAACCACTCCGCCATCCCTGCCTGGGCTTTTTAAATGCGTCGTGCATAGATTCGAAAAACCCTTTACATGATTTAAATGATAAAGCGTTTATGGAAAACCAAAGCCGTACGCGGCATAGTATTATTTGCAATAATACAAACGTCCCGTGCAGGATTCGAACCTGCGACCTCTCGATTAACAGTCGAACGCACCACCACTGTGCTAACGGGACATAAACAAATAATAATTGAAATTATTTATATATTATAATATAAAAGCAGACGCTATATATAATGTCAAAAGTAACCTTTATAAATAAATTGTTAATTAGACTCAAATTTCACAACAAAATTAGCAAAATGATTTAAAGATACAAGTCATTATTATATAGGGCTAGACTGGGGTGGTAGTGGTACCCTATTCAGAAAATCCACTTATCTGGGTCAAAAAGTGTTGGGGCGGTCCAAAGGTAATTATTGCCTTCCAATAAAGCGTTGAGGTTCAGACCTTAAATGCTTTCTTTTTAGAAACCCGCTAGGCCAGGAATGGAGCAACGGTAACTACTTAGAAAGTAGTTTATGGCCACCTGATCCGAGCTGAGTTGAGAGTAACAATAATTGTCCTGCAAGCTCACCCAATACAGCCCCACTGTAAACCCTTTTCTTTTCAAAAAGAAAGGGTACAAGATTGGAATCTAAGATTCAAATCTTTTACCAAGTGTCACAAACTATAATAAGTTAGTGGCACAAGGTTTTGAAGTTCATCCCCAAAAGAAAATCCTCATTGCACAAGTGCTATTTGCAAGCAAAATATATTCGGGATATACTAATTTTTTTAGTTAAAATGTTAGAAAATATTTCTCTTCACAAAGAATTAACTTATTAAATCAAAGAGTGTTGTGATTTCTTGTGTGAAAACTAATTTCCCTTCACATTAGACATAATGCGCAAAAAGCACCAAATCGAGACTATACATAAAAATCAAAAATATTGCTATGTAAACATAAGGCTTATTTTAAAGGCAACCTTTATAAAGTAGTAGGATATATTTAGTATAATTTTTTTAATATTTCATATCGGAGGGAGAAAAATGAAGTCAATAGTTAAAGATGCAACTAATACAACAACCAAAATGATGGGTGACGACGGCGTAACTGAATTCGGAACACCTAAAATTATGGTATTAGGTTGTGGTGGTGGAGGTTGTAACAGTATCTCAAGAATTTCAGAAATGGGAGTTAGCGGAGCTCAATTAGTAGCTGTTAACACAGATAAACAACAATTAGCTGTTTTATCAGATGATATTGTTAAAATCTTAATTGGAAAAAGTGTAACTAGAGGATTAGGTGCTGGTGGATACCCTGAAGTTGGTGCAAAAGCTGCTGAAGTATCAAAGTCTGCTTTAGAAGAAGTTCTAAGAGGAGTAGACATGTTGTTCCTAACTTTAGGTTTAGGTGGTGGAACAGGTACAGGTGCTGGTCCAGTAATTGCTGATATTGCAAAACAACAAGGTGCAATTGTAATAACTATTTGTACTTATCCGTTCAAAATGGAAAGAGCTAGAATAGTTAAAGGTGAAGAAGGATTATTAAAATTAAAACAATACTCAGACACTGTTGTAGTAATTGATAACAACAGATTAGTTGAATTAGTTCCTAACTTACCAATCCAAGATGCATTCAGAGTTGCTGATGAAGTAATCTCAAGAACAGTTTCTGGAATAACTGAAACAATTACTCAACCTTCATTAATTAACTTAGATTACGCAGATGTAAGATCTATTATGACTAACAAAGGTTTGTCAGTAATTGCTGTTGGTGAAGGAAAAGGTGTTGACAGAGTTAAAGAAGTTGTTGGTGACACTTTGAAGAATTCATTATTAGATGTTGATATAGCTGGTGCTAATGGTGCTTTGATCCATATAACTGGTGGTCAAGACTTAACATTAGGTGAAGCAAACTCTATTGGTGAATTATTAACTGAAACTTTAGATCCTAAAGCTGCAGTTATTTGGGGTGCAAGAGTAGATCCTACTTTCGAAAACAAAATAGAAGTAATTGCTATTTTCACTGGTGTTCATAGCCCATTCATCAAGACTGATGATGACAGAAGACCAAGTGCAAGCAAAGATGACTTAGATTTGGATTACTTATAAATCTATCCCTTTTCTTTTGAAAAAGAAAAGCCTAGTGTAGAAGATTCCAAAAGAATCTTTTACAACAACATCAAAAGCTCTTCTGAACAAGAAGCCATTTTGATGCTGAGTTTGCCAAAAGAAAACTTAAGGGGTTTTTCAATCCCTTTCTCTTTTTATTTATAAATAGTTCTCTTTTTATTATATTATGAAAATACTAATTTATTCTTATGAAACTTTTCAAAACTTAAAGAGTAACCCCGCCTATGATTGTGCAGAATTAATGGTAAAAGAACTTAATTCAAAGGAAGTAGAGCTAATTAAATTGCCAGTTACCTATGATTCTTGGTCTATTTTAAAGGAAAAAATAGATTCATTTAAACCAGATTTTGTTTTAGGTTTAGGAGCTGCAGTAGGTAGGCCTAAAGTAAGTATTGAGAAAATAGGATTAAATTATATGCATGCTACTATCCCAGACAATGCAGGAAAATTAGCAACTTTAGAAAAGATAAATTCTGAAAAACCTTTAGCTTATGAAACTAAGTTTGATGTTCAAGCTCTATTAGATAATTTAAATAAAAATCTAGTTCCAAGTGAAATTTCATTTAATGCTGATACCTATATTTGTAATTTACATTATTATAATTGTCTGGATTATTTACAAAATACTAATATAAAAACTCTCTTTATTCATGTACCTGCTTCGCCTAAGTTAGTGATTGAACAAAATATGAGACTGCCTAGTTTTCCAACTGAACCAATAGCTAAAGCTTTATTCTCCTATTTCTCAAAACTGTAATTAACTTTATATATTTTAATTGTATTATATAGTTGGTGATTTTATGGTTGATGTGCCAATTAGAGAGAATAAAGCAAATCCTTTTTTAGCTATAGTTGTAATAGTTTGTATTTTTAGTTTAGTTATATTTATTTTGAATTTATTTTTGGCTCCTTTGTTTTTGTGGGTCTCGCCAATAATTATTGCTTGTTTAGTATTTTTAGGTTTGGGTGCATGTTTATTTGCATATAAACCAAAAGTAGAATTTGAATTAAGTTCAGGGAACTAATCCCTTTTCTTATTTTAAATTGTAATTTATTTTATTTTTTAACTTTCTTTTCTAATTCATTAATTCTTTTTTCCAAGTATTTGTATTCTTCATGATTTTCTAAATCAAATATCCATTCCAAAAGCAAAAGAGTAGGAAAGATAACAACAAATGTTAATAGAAAGCCCTCAATCGAGAGTCTTTGTAACTGTGCTAAATCTAAATCAAAGTAAAGCCCATGAATAATTAACCCTGCAGACGCAATTAAAGAAAAAAGTAAAGTTGCGAGAAATTTTCTTTTAATTGATTTAAATTTGTGCATAGGTCATATATATTACAGATATTTAAAAAGATTATTATTTTGAATTAATATTAATTATTTTTTGCTTTTCTTCTTTTTCTTAAGAGTTATTTTCTTCTTTCTTTTTTTAAGTAAGCCTAGTTTTGCTAATTTCTTCATTTTTTTTACTTTGGATAATTTACTTTTGTTGCTTGGTTTTCTATTTTTAATATGCTTTCTTGTCTTTTTACTAACTTTCTTGCCCTTTTTGACTTTTTGTTTTACCATAATAATCCTCTATAAAAAAAGTTTTTGTTGGGTCTGGACTCGGTGAGTGAGTGCCTCAAGCACAATAGAATCAGCTTAACCTATCTATCGCTTTAAAGGTTATCTCAGTCGCGCTATCAGGAAGCGTAATAGACATAGATTTCGTTTAGTGAGTTATAGTCCAGTCACTAAATTAATGGTGAATGTCTAGCATAGGCTTGGATAGTCACATCCTTTTCAGGACAACCGATAAGTCCCCCAACAGATCATATGATCAATTATATTACAACTAGGTAGTATAAATAGTTTTTGGGTATACATAATGTTTGTTTATAAATAAACAAATTTTCTAGCCCCATAATGTCTTCTGAGCTTTCTTTTCTGTTATCTTTTTTTCGAGAGTTTCTAATGTATTGTTGACTCGATCTTCATTAAATTCATATTTGTCTAACAACAAAGATTTTATTTTTGCAAAATCTGGTTTTTGGAATTTTTGTAATTCAATATCTTTTGCTTTTGGATTCCAAAAGATATCAAAGACTTCATTATAATCAAAATCTGGTTTGTAATCCAATTTTGCAAATATATCTTCTAATGAATTATTTTCTGAAACCAATTTAATTGCAGTTTTAGGTCCAACTTTAGGTATTTTTTCATTAAAGTCTGTACCAACTAACATTCCAAGCCATATTAATTTCTCCCTTGTTAAATTTAGTTTTTCCAAATTTTTTTGCAAATTGATTCTTTCTGGTTTAACTTGTAAATAATAATCTTTACCTGGTGCTTTCTTTTTTCCAGAAATTCCAATATTTCTGTAAAGATCTTTTCCCCCAAGTAAAAGAACATCATAATCTTGCGAAACAATTCCATCTAATTGACCTTTAACATTCATAGCACATAATTGTGCTTCACCATCATGCAATGCATCAAAGTGTTGAATGTTAAAAGCATCTAATAATTCTTTTGCATCTTCAATCATTTCTGAATTTATTTTAGTACTTCGTTTCATATAACGAGCCGCGTCTTCCATTTCTCCTAATTCTTTTTTCTGTTTAGCAATAGTTTCTGCTTCAATTTTTAAATCGTGTCTTTTTTGTTGAGTATCTTTTTTCAATTCTAATGCTTTGCCATCAAAAACAAAAACTAAATTAATATTCTCTTCAAGCAACTTAGATATACGATAAAACATGCCAATTATATGAGATGTAACTCTTCCCTTAGAATTAGTTAAGTATTCGCCATTTAAGTCTCGAATAGTTGTTAAGAATTGATAAGTGATATTGTGGCCATCCACTCCAAGGGTTTTATTGCCAAGACTATCGAGAGTAATCTCCTCTTTCTCAAGCAAATCTCCTATCGCTACGCCCATATTATCACTTCAATAAATTCTCGATTTTCATTCTTGTTTGAATAGGATAAATTTTCAAGTATTCTTTTAGTTTTGTTTTGTTTATTTTTTTGATAATTGATTTAATAGTATTATTATCCAAATTGTTTTTAAAATGTATAAAATCTATAAATGTTTTTTCTATATCTGAAACAGGAACATTAAAACCATCAACATTTTTTAATTCATAACCAAATAGATATTTTGGTTTTATTCTATGTACTATAAATTTACTTCCTAGAATATTTTTTGTTTCAATTCTTATTTTTTTTGTAGTTATTACAACAGGATTTGTTGCTTGGTCCCAAATCTTGTGAATTGTTAACGCATTTTGTAATCCATAATAGAATGGGCGAAATGCAAAACCATAAACAATAGGTTCTTTATGTAGTGAATAAACTCCTTTTGTTATTCTAAATAATCTCTTTTTTTTAATTAAATATTTTATATAGGTGTTTATTTCTTCATTTGATTTATTTGGAATCAATTTAGATAGATCTTTAGTAGTGAATATAGGATAATCATTATATCTTTCCAAAATATCTTTAGTTAACATTTATATCAATCTCTTTAATTTCAAAATTATATTGTCGAATGTTGGGCAAGCACCAATTAATACTATTGCTTTTAAGTTTTCTTCATCTATTGGTTTTTCTATATTGTCTAAGAATTTTATTATTATTTCTTTATCTTTGTTATCTAATTCAAATAAATCTGACAAAAAATAAACATCGTATATATCTCTTGCAAG